>Ga0163144_10000352_pt1 | contig 105835 bp, 103 predicted proteins | sample OliLak19BULKMAT1_FD_123175 | JGI IMG/M metagenome (GOLD analysis project Ga0163144, IMG submission 123175) | Freshwater microbial mat bacterial communities from Lake Vanda, McMurdo Dry Valleys, Antarctica - Oligotrophic Lake LV.19.BULKMAT1 | ecosystem: Environmental > Aquatic > Freshwater >...
CAGAAGCCCACTGATCTCATCTGCTTTGCTATAAGTTCCAGCTAATCGATCCAACTTAACGCGTTGAATGAATTCTCTCTGGAGCTTATCCTTTTCATCTGATTCACGGTGCTCGGCTGCTAGGGGCCCGTTATAGAGGAAGACTATGCGATCTTTCTTGAGTTCAACGGCCTTTTCGAATTCGTGATCCGTAAAAGATTTTGAGGAGCCGGTGGGCGCATTGCCATGTCGATGTCCGATCAGACAAACAAAGATGTCGCAGTCTTCCACAGACTTAAGGCAATGATCCAGTGAATTGGCATCTCGTGCCCCGTAGCCTTCCATGCCAACAATTTCATAACCGTCAACTTGGCGCACAGCAGCCATTGCGGCTTCCCGAGATTCTCGCAAATCGAGATAAGTTGAGCTAAGAAATACCTTCATGTTCTTCTTGCTTCTAATTCGTGCTGATCCCCACGTCTGAATGATGTTTGCTTGCCACCGCAAGCTTTCCTCTAGGTCAAGATTCGCCTAGCGAATGACGTCGACGGACATTATTCTAGTCGATCCAAGGGCCCCCGTCGCGGGGTGCCCTTGGCTTTTGGAATGAGACTTTGAGCTACTTGAGGAGAAAGGAGATCAAATCGAGGACTCGGTTGGAGTAGCCCCATTCGTTGTCGTACCAGCTCACTACCTTAACCAGGTTGCCGTCGAGGACCTTGGTCATGCCGGCGTCGATGATGCTTGAGTTCGGGTTGCCTTGCATGTCGCTTGAGACCACTTCGTCTTCGGTGTAGGAAAGGATGCCCTTCAGCGGACCCTCGGCGGCGGCCTTCAGAACCTTGTTCACTTCTTCCGTCGTGGTGTTCTTTTCAGTCAACACTACCAGGTCGACTACCGAAACGTTCGGGGTCGGGACTCGCATTGCGTAACCATCCAGCTTGCCCTTGAGGCTCGGCAGCACTAAGCCGATGGCTTTGGCGGCGCCGGTCGAAGTCGGGATCATGTTGATGGCGGCGGCGCGGGAGCGGCGGAGGTCGGGGTGCGGGAAGTCGAGGATGACCTGATCGTTGGTGTAGCTGTGGATCGTGGTCATGCTGCCCTTGAGGATGCCGAAGTTGTCCATCAGGACCTTCGCGACGGGGCCGAGGCAGTTGGTGGTGCAGCTGGCGTTTGAGACGACGTGGTGCTTAGTCGCATCGTACATCTCGTTGTTACGCCTAGGACGATGGTGAGGTCTTCGTTCTTGCCGGGCGCGGAAATGATGACCTTCTTGACAGTACCCTTGAGGTGCTTTGCGGCATCGGCGCGGTCGGTGAAGCGGCCAGTGGATTCAACAACTACTTCGGCGCCGGTGCTGGACCAGTCGATCTGGGCCGGGTCTTTGATTTCAAATACGCGGATGCGCTTGCCGCCTACCGTGATGCTCTCTTCATCGTGGGTGACTTCCTGGCCGATGCCGCCGAGGATCGAGTCGTACTTGAGCAGGTGGGCGAGGGTCTTGTTGTTGGTGAGGTCATTGGTCGCGACGATTTCAATGTTGGGGTTGCCAAGCGCCGCGCGAAACACATTGCGTCCAATACGGCCAAAGCCGTTGATCGCTACTTTAATTGCCACAGGGAAAATTTCTCCTTCAGAGTCGGGGGGGGTTCCTCTATAGGATAGCTAAGGAGTGATGGGGCGAGGGCCCTGGACCGTCTGGCCGCCGAGGCCGGCGAAGCTTTCGCGGATTTTGACGACCTTGCTCGACTGGAAGGTGAGGAAGGTGATTTTGCCGGGGGCGTTGCCGTAGACCCAGTCTTCGGTGTCGATGCCGTCTTTCGATTCGCGGCTTTTCAGGCGCGGTTTGCCGATGGCCATGATGACCTGGTCTTTGTCCATACCTTCGATGACGCGCTGTTCTTTGACGGCGCTTTTGATTTCGGGCGGCAGGGAATCTACGTAGGATTCAGTGGAGGTGCGCTGCTCGAAATCGAATAGCGGTTTGAGGAGCTTTTTCATCTCGGGCGTGTCGACGGGGGGGACGCCGTTGGGGAATTTGACTATGAGGGCAGTGCCAAGGGTGGGGGTGCCGCTCGGGTTGGAAATGGGTGCGCCGCGGCCGCCGGTGCCTACCGAGACGTTGTCGTACCATCTGCGGCCGGATTTGAGGCCGCCGTTGATTTCGAAGGTGATCTTGTTGTCGTCGATTTCGACTTTGGTGATCTGGATGAGGTCGCCGGCGCGGGCGGCGGGGCCACGTTCTTTGGCGGCTTCGTCCCACTTGTCCTTGTTGAATTTGCCGCCGAGTTCGTATTCGAGGGCGGACTTGGAGCGGGGGAGCATGAGCTTGACGGTGGCGTATTCTTTGTCGAGGCCACGAAGGAGTTCGATGCGCTGTTCAGGGGTTAGTTTTTCGTTGGCGCCGAAGGCCAGGGCGGGGATGAGAAGCAGACTTAAGTAATGCATTGCTAGTCCTCTTCGATGTCGAACAGATGGGGCCTGTTGGTCACGATTTTTGCTTTGTAAAGGCACCAGCCGAGGGCGGGCAGCACGAGGGTGGTGAGCAATCCGGCTTCGGGGCCGTAATCGCCACCGCTCCAGAGCGGCGAGATGTGCCAGTTGAGCAGCAGGCCTGTTGTTCCCATGTTAAATCCTGAGACGTTTGCGCCGAGCAAAGGTAAGCCCCAATTCCACCCCAAGTGTACTCCTATGGCGAGCCAGAGGTCGCCGGAGCGGAGGAAGCAGAGACCGAGGAAGGTTCCCCAGAGGAAAGTGTTGAAGCCGGAGAGCCAACCGGAGCTGAGGTTGTTGGCGTGGGCGGCGGCGAACAGGACGCCGATGGGGAGGAGGGTTTGGAAGGCGCCGAGCTTGCGCATGAGGAGCTGGAAGGCGTAGCCGTGGAAGAGGAGTTCTTCGCCGATTGCGCCGAAGACGAGAACGATGAGGACGAAGATGAAGCTGGGGAGCGAGAAGTGGCGGGTGGGGTCTTGGGTGATGGTGGCGAGCCCCAAGAGGACGGGAAGGCCGGTGACGGTTAGGGCGCTGATGAAGCCGCCGGCGAGTCCGTAGAGGAGAGTTTTGCTGGTGCCGGTTTGCCAGCCGAGGCCGATGTCGCTGAGGCCGCCGCGCTCGAAGATGCGGAGGGAGAGTGCGTTGGCGACGGCGGCGGAGGCAAAGACAGCCATGGCGGCCTGGACCAGGAGGCCGGACCAGGCAAGGAGGAAAGAGACGATTTGCAGGGTGATGATGCCGGTGATCGCGAAGATCCCGACGCGGAGAGCGAGGCCGAACTTGCCTGTCTCAGGCACTGGTTTTGACCTTGACTCCTGTGGGGGCGACTTTGAAATCGAGGACCTGTGCGCCGAGGGCTTCGATGGCTTTGGCGACTTTGGGCTTGGCCCCTTTGTCGACGAGGACGAAGCAGCAGCCGCCACCGCCGGCACCGCAGACTTTGAAGCCTTTGGCTCCGGCCTTGCGGGTGTTTTCGGCGAGGGCGTCGAGGAGGGGGGTGGAGATGGTGGGGGCGTTCTTGCGGCGGAAGCTCCATTCTTCGCGGAGGAGGCGGCCGGCTTCGTTCCAGTCGGATTTTAAGAGGGCGTTCCGCATTGCGCTGGAGATGGAAGAGATCTTTTCGAAGTTGCGGCGGACGGTTTTGTCGCCGTCGATGTAGGCTTTGGTGACTTCCCAGTTGTTGATGCCGGAATTGCGTGGCTTGCCGGTGTAGACGAGGATGCCGCGGTCTACGAGGTCGTTGTGGTCGACGGGGATTTCTTTGCGGACGATGCCGGCGCAGCCGAGTTCGATGGCGCTGACGCTGCCGTACATGGCGGGGTAATAGTCCTGGCAGCCGGTGGGGACCTGGATGATCTGGGCTTCGATGTTCTGGGCGACTTCGCGGATCTTCTCGAGGGAGTAGCCGCGTTTGGTGAGTTTGTTGAGGGCCGCGCCAAGGGTGATCAGGAGGCTGGAGGAGCCGGAGATGCCTGCGCCGGCGGGGGCCTCGGAGTTAGTGAGGAGGTGGAGGCCGGTCTCGGGGCGGTACCAGCGGAGGGCGTAGGCAAGGAGGGGGAGCTTGTACTTTTTGGCGGCGGCGAGGGCGTCGATGGATTCGAATTCTTCACGGCCACCGAGGTCGCGGGTTTCGAGGATGATGCGCTTGTCTTTGCGGGTAGTGATCTCGGCGTGGGTGTAGAGGTTGACCGCGAAATTGACGGTGACGGCGCTGTCGTGGTTGAGGTAGAGGGGCCAAATGTCGAGGGTTCCGCCGGCGAGGTCGACACGGCAGGGGGATTTTGCAACTAGCTTCATTGGGTCAATCGTCATGTTCCCACAAATGGATGGTGGGTGCCGTTCAGGGCGCTGAAGGCGAAGAGGATCAGGTTTTGTTGGTTGTGTGGGAGGTGAAGAACCAGGTGGCGGTGAGTAGGACTGAGGTGATCACGGCGAATTGGATGAGGTCGGGGTTGGTGGTGCGGGCGGCTAGCCACATTTTCCAGGCGTAGGGGAGGTAACTGTTGAAGTAGAGGGCTAGCGCAAGGGCGGCGAAGGCCAGGCGGAGACGGAGGCGGATTTTGGATTCGTCGTGGCCTTGGCGGGTCCAGCGCTGGCGGAGGCCGGTGGTGGCCAGGATGCTGGTTGTGCTTAAAGCCAGGGAGGCGGCGAGGATGCTTACTGAGGGGAGGACGAGGCGGGGGATTCCGCTGGTGACGTTGACTGTTGTTATGGCCAGGAGGGTGGTGGCGGCGGAGGCGGTGATTGCATTGCGGGGGTTGGTTACGTTTGCGCCGATGAGCAGGCCGAGGAGGCCGTAGGAGATCAGGATGAGGGGATTCAGGAAGGCGTAACCCATCGAATAGGGCAGGTAGCCGCACATAAGGGCGAACCAGACGAAGATGAGCGGGAAAGAGGGCATGATAATGATTCCAGTATGGCGATTCGACGGATTGTAGAACTGGGTGATCCGCTATTGCGGGCGGTGTCGGCGGAAGTTACGGAGTTGCGTGAGGCTTTTGGGACTTTGGAGGACTTGCGCGATACGCTGCATGAGTTTCAGCGGGTGCAGGGGTTTGGGCGGGGAATTGCGGCGGTGCAGATTGGATTTTTGCAGCGGGTGATCTATATCGAGATCGAGGGAGTGGCTTATGAGCTGATCAACCCGGTGATCGAGTGGATGAGCGAGGAAAAGTTTGAAATGTGGGATGACTGCTTCAGTTTTCCGAACCTGATGGTGCGGCTTGAGCGGAGCGAGCGAGTTCGTTTGCGTTATTTGGAACGGAATGGTGAGGTGAGGAGTCTGGAAGCTGATCGAGCGTTTTCCGAGTTGTTGCAACACGAAGTAGACCATCTGGACGGCGTGCTTTCGCTTGACCGGGCGGAGGATCGTCGTGATTCGCTGATGACTCGGACGCAGTATCTGAGGACTTTAGGGGAAAATCCACCTAGTACGTCCTAGGGTAATTTTTGGAAGACAGATTTATAATTGCTGTGAGCGGAAAGGCCGATAACTTAATCATGCAAGACCGGCGAGTGAATCCGAGGATGTTGTGCGCGGATCTAGTGAAGATCGAATGGCGCGACAAAACTGGCGAAGACCACACGGCTGTGGCGAACCTTGAGGACATCTCGATGTCTGGGGCTTGCCTGCAGCTAGAAGAGGATGTGCCGCTGCAATGCGTCGTGAAGATTACGCATGATAAGGGTTGGTTTGAGGGCAGGGTGCGGTATTGCGTTTTTAAGGACATCGGCTACTTTTTGGGTGTGGAGTTTGAGCCGGGTCACCGTTGGAATGTGAAGCAATTCAAGCCCATGCATATGTTGGATCCCCGCAGGATGTCTGGGATCAAGGAAGAAGCTGCGTCGGATCAGGGCTTGCTCGCGACCTCGTAGAGCTGATCGGCGAGCGAGACGATCTCGGCTGCGCGATAGCATTTGTTTCTCCAGGACTCTGGAATTCCTCTTACGCCGTACCAGGCGCCAGCCATCTGGCCCGTAATGGCTGCGGTGGTGTCTGCATCGTCACCCAGGTTGGCGGCGAGCAAGATGCATTCCTCGAAGGTATTGCCGGTTTGGAAGGCCCAGATCGCTGCTTCGAGGCTCTCTACTACGTAGCCGGAACCACGGATTTCGTCGCGGGTTGGGGTGGTGATTTGCGGTTTGGTGGCGTGAAGTAGGTCGTGAAGGAGTGCGGCGAGTTCTCCACCGGCTTTGAGGCAGGTTTGGGCCTGGTGGGTGGTGCGTGAGCTTTCGATGGCGGCGGCGATGGCCTTGTCGCGATTGTTTGCGTAGTAAAGCACTACGGGTGCGAGTCGCATGATGGAGCCATTGCCGGCGGAGTGTGGGTCTGTTGAGCCAGCGTAGGGGTCCTGATCGCGTTCGAACTTTTCGAGGGCGGCGCGGGTGGCGTTGCCGATGTCGAAGCAATAGCCTTTGCTAGACCAGACACCTTGGCGGTACCAGCGGAGGTAGCGTTCGCACTGGTCTTTGAGGTTTGTGCCGCCGGAGGCGAGGAGGCTTTCTGCGAGGCAGAGGGCCATGGAGGTGTCGTCGGTCCAACGGCCCGGTTCGAGTTGGAAGGGACCGCCGCCGATCATGTCGGTGAGGGGCGGGAAGGTGTCGCGGGGCTTGAATTCGACGGTTGCTCCGACGGCATCGCCGATGGCGAGGCCCAGGAGTGCGCCTCGGAAGCGACCGCGTTCGAGGGCGGGCATCAGACGAATTTGTACTGGCCCGGGATGGGGAGCGGGTAGGATTCCATTTTGGCGTCGTAGGCGAATTCTTTGGGGCTGCGGTCGAGGGTGGAATTCAGAATCTGGTCCCAGGTGATTTCGAGGCCGGAGTAAGCGCTTTCGCGGGCCATGATGCAGGTGAGGGTGCTTTCGGCGACGGCCATGGCGTGGTTGATGAAGGGGCCATCGCCACGGATAGATTTTGTGAGGGCGGCCTGCTCGGCTACGTAGGGGTTGATGTCTTTGGCGCCCAGGTCACGGCAATTGCTCTTGCCCTTTGCGCCGAGGATCAGCTCGCTGACATTGGTGTAGAGGCCTTTGGGGAACTGGCGGGAGTAGCTGGAGAGACGGACGCCGTTGGGGTATTCGAAGTCGGCGGAGATGTGGTCGTAGATTGCGCCATGGACTTCGTCGCGGGGACGCCAAACTGCGCCGCCCGATGCGGAGACCTTGATGGGGTGTGTGCCCATGACCCAATTGATGACGTCGATGTTGTGGATGTGTTGCTCGACGATCTGATCGCCGCAGAGCCAGATGTTGGAATACCAGTTGCGGTGTTGCCAGGCCATATCGCCCCACTTGGGGTCGCGGCCTTTGGGTTGCTGGATGACAGGGGTGCCGACCCAGTAGGCATAGGCGGCGCGGATTTCGCCGAGTGCGCCGGTCTGGATTTTTTCGACCGTTTCGACGTACTCGCGCTGGAAGCGGCGCTGGAGACCGCTGAGGACGGTGAGCTTTTTCTCTTCGGACTTTTTGGCGGCAGCTATGAAGCGGCGGATGCCCGCTGGGTCTGTGGCGAAGGGTTTTTCGCAGAAGACGTGCTTGCCGGCTTCGACGGCGGCTTCGAAGTGGAGGGGCCGGTAGCCGGGGGGCGTGCAGAGCATAACGATGTCGACGTCGCTGGCGATGACTTTCTGGTAAGCGTCAAAGCCGGTGAAGCGTTGCTCGGGCGTGATTTTGATGCGGTCGTGAGTGCGGGGGAAACGGTTCTGGTCGCGGAGCCAGGCGAGGTTGGTTTCGAGTTTGTCTTCAAAGAGGTCGGCGGCAACGGTGATCTCTACGTTGGGGTCGGCGGTGAGGAGATCGACGATGGCTTGACGGCCGCGGCCACCAAGGCCGATGATGCCGGCCTTAAGGCGGGCAGGACCTGCGCCGCGGACGAGTTCGGGACGGACGATCGTGAAGGCACCAGCCGTCAGAAATGCGCGGCGGTCTTTCAACGATTGCGGTAAATTGGGAAACTCCATGTCTGTGTCTGCTGATCCTAATCATATCCCGCCCCACCACGTTTACGCTGCGGCGATTACACCTGCCCGTGAGCGCTCCAACTATGTGGATTTGGGGGCCGCGATGGAAATTATTGATTTTCTCAACGTGTCTCCTGCTGCGGGGATCAGCCTTTTCGGTACGACCGGGAATTTTCTGCATTTCGATGTGGAAGAGCGGGAGAAGTTTGTAAGTTTCGGGATCAAGCGTTGCAGGAAGCCAGTTTCGGTGGGGATTGCGCATTCGACTCTGGATGTAACGGTGCATCTGGCGGAGCAGGCAGCGGGTGCAGGTGCGGCGTTTGCTCTTGTGTTGCCTCCTTACTACTTCAAGTACAGCGAGGATCAGGTTGAACAGTTCTATTTGAGATTGGGAGAGAAGGCGGCGAAGTTTTTGCCTTTGTACTTGTACAACATTCCGTTTTTTACGAATTTGATTCCGTTGGCGGTGGCTGAGCGGTTGTTGCGCAGCGGGATGTATGCGGGGATCAAGGATTCTTCGGGCGACCCGGCGTATCTAGAAGCATTGGCGGGTACGGGCAAGGTGTTGATGGTGGGAAATGACACGGCGCTTTGTGCGTCGCGCAAGCAAAGCGCGGTGGGAGTGATCAGCGGGTGTGCGGCGGCGTTGCCAGAGCTGGTCTGTGCGCTGGATGGGGCGGTGGTGAGCGGGGACGCAGGGCGGGAAGCTTTGTTGTGGGGGTATTTGAAGGAGTTCATCGACTGGCTGAATTTCTTTCCGACTCCGTTTGGAGTGGAGGAGGCGTGCCGGCTTCGCAAGTTGCCGGCGCGGCCTGAGACGAGCTGGTTGGGGAATGTGCCGCTCGAGGCGTATCGAACGTGGTTTGTGGATTGGCTGCCGGGAGTTTTGCGCGATTCTAAGTTAGGATGACGCCCGAGGAATTTCGAACATACGGTTACGCGGCTGTAGATTGGGTCGCGCACTTTCTGGAGCATACGCGCGAGTATCCTGTGTTGCCTGATGTTGCACCGGGTTCGCTGGTGGATGCGTTGCCGAAGGCCGCGCCGGAGAAGGCAGAAGAGTTCGGCCAGATCCTGGAGGATTTTGAGCGCGAGATCGTGCCGCGCAGTACGCACTGGAATCACCCGCGGTTTATGGGGTACTTTGCGAATTCGTCGCCGGGTGAAGGGATCATTGCGGAGATGTTGTCGGCGGCGTTGAATCCGAACGCGATGTTGTGGAAATCATCGCCGGCGGCAACCGAGCTGGAGCAGGTGACGCTCGACTGGTTGAGGCAGTGGATGGGGTTGTCGGATTTCTGGTTTGGGCAGATTCTCGATACGGCATCGACGAGTACGTTTCATGCGATTGTGGCGGCGCGGGTGAGGGCGGGCCATGCGTGTTCGGATGCTTCGTTGACGCTGTATGCGAGCAAGCATGCACATAGTTCGATTGAGAAGGGTGCGATGGCGGCGGGGATTGCGCAGGAGAATGTCCGGCTGATTGATGTCGATGATGAGTTCCGGATGCGGGTGGATCTGTTGGAAGAGGCGGTGGTTGCGGATGTGGCGGCGGGGAAGGTTCCGTTCTGTGTGATCCCGACAGTGGGTACGACGAGTGTGGCGAGTATTGATCCGGTACGGGAAGTGTTGGCTGTTGGGCGGCGGTATGGGATGTGGGTTCATGTTGATTGTGCCTACGGCGGAAGTGTGGCAGTGGACCCTCGTTATCAGCCGTTGCTGGATGGAGTAGATGAGGCAGATTCGTTTGTGGTGAACCCGCACAAATGGTTATTTGTGCCGATGGATTTGAGCGTGTTGTATTGCCGCAACAAGGAATGGTTGAGGGATGCGTTTTCGCTGGTGCCGGAGTATTTGCGGACGGCTGGAGATGAACGGGCGCTGAATTATCACGAGTATGGGGTGCCGCTGGGGAGGCGGTTCCGGTCGTTGAAGTTGTGGTTTACGATGCGGGCGTTTGGGCGGGAGAAGATTGCGGCGATGATTCATCAGCAGATTGAACTCGCCAAGGGTTTGGCGGTGAGGATTGCGGCGCATCCGGATTATGAAGTTTGTGCGCCGGTGCACTTTTCGCTGGTGGTGTTTCGGCATCGAGGTGGGGATGAGTTGAATCAGAAGCTGCTCGATGCAGTGAATGCTTCGGGTGAGGTTTTGTTGTCGCCCAATGTGCTGGCAGGGCGGAAGGTGATTCGACTGGCGATTGGAAATATACAGACTTGCCGGGCGGATCTGGATGCGGTTTGGGAGTTGGTTCTGGAGAAGGCAGCGGAGGTGCAGGCGTGAGCGATCTCGAAGTACATGTTTCGTATTTGAAGACGTTCTTTGCTTCGAAGTGGGAGTACATGGCAGGGGTGAAGGATCTGCTGTCCTATGGGCGCTCGGTGGCGCCTGGTGCGCCGTGGAGTGTGCTCGATGGGTTGGATTTGAAACGGGAAGCTCGATCGTTTGAGGCTTGGATCACGAGCCATGTTGGGGCGGCGAATTCAGCGGAGGGGGTGAAGGGGTTCTATTTTGGAATCAGTGAGGACGGGACGACGGTGCATCTGGATGGGACGCCCGAGTTTGATGCTGAGGATGAGGGCGGGGATTGGGCTTGTTCGTGGGTGTTCCGGTCGGATGATGACTGGGCGGAGTCTTTGGCTCTGGAAGGTTTTGCGGAGATCTCCGAGCAGGCGGATGTGGATGTGCCGGTGTTGTTGTATGTGTTGTGTTTGGGATTTGTCGGGTTGCTGGTGCAACGGCATGCTGTTGGCTTGAATCGGCCGCTGGCGGTGGGGTTTGACGACGGAGATGTCTATGTGTTGCCGGTTTGATGGTTAACGAAAATTGCGCACTAGCATGAGGTCGAGCTGACGCAGGTCTGATAGCGAATACGCGATAGCTGAATCGTCCGCACTTACCGACAGTCCTACTATGTCCTGGAGTATGCGCTGTACTGGCAGAGAGGCGATCTTTATCGTTGGTCCGCCTTCAAGGGGCGTGGACATGAGCGACATTTTCGAATCAACGAAATACAGGTTGCGCGCCGAGATGCTAAAGGATGCTGAGTATAGTTGGTCGGCAATCAATTGGTCGAGTCCGGTGTTCAGATCCAGGCGGTGAAGTTCGTAGGGGTTGGTTCGCCGTGCATAGAACAGGTACCTACCGTCGGCGGACTTCGAACTCGAAACATGGTTGCGAAAGTGCCCGAGTTTACGGATGCCTGAACCATCGGTATGAGCTCTCCACAACTCATCGAAGGTCCAGAAGTAGATCTCGCCGCCCGGACCCCAGAATGGGTCGCAAGCCTGCATTGTGCCGAGCGGAACTTGCGTGGAAACACCAGTGCTGACAAGCACCGAGAACAACCGATGCGGGACCGGGGGGTTGCCTGCTTGCTCGATCGGTAGCGTGATTCCGTAGAGGATTCTTGTCCCATCAGGGGACCAGAAAGGCTCGGTCGCAATGTAAGAGCCGGAGGTCAGCCTCCGTGGATTCGAGCCATCCCGATCGCAAACCCACAATTCATCCCTGCCGCCACGATTAGAAACAAACGCCAGCTTGGCACCATCTGGAGAGAACGATGGTTTGCCCTGAAACCGGCTGGAGGGCACGAGTTTGCGGAGTTCTTCCATGCGATGCAAAGAGCCGCTCCAAATCGATCCCCCAACGTTGCCCCCGCTTCCGTAAACCATCAGAGTCTGACCATCGGAACTGGATTTTCCAATGCTGAGCGTACTGCAAGGCCCTAGCCCAAGGGCAATGGGGGTGGTACCTGCTTCGATTGACAGACGATATAAACGGCTGTGCAGACTTCCGCTGATCGATTTGTCCTCGCGACAGTAAACGACCGATTTACCCGATGGCATCCAGGCAAGGCCTGACGTCATCGTGTTGCCCGAATAGACAATCGTTTCCGGTCCACGCCTGGTTCCGTCCTGGTTCAGGGCCTGATAAACCATTTGTTCGGAATGAGGCTGGGGAGAGCCAATTGTGCGGAAGAAGAAGAACGAGTCCCCGTTGGGAGACAGGCTTGGTGCAAATTCCCAGTTTTGGCCTGCATCCGTAAGCTGGACGGGTTCGGATCCGTCGAGGGGAATCCAAAAGATACCGCGTCTTGGGCCATCGGCCATGGGCGCCAGAATGCGCTTCCCGTCCCTCGACCAACTGAGGTGATGGCTGTTGGCGTAAAAAACTCTCCCTGTTGCAAGCCGGATGAGCCGACGTTTATTGCCTCCACTCGAATCGACGAGAGCGAGCTCCGTCTCGAGGCTGCCAGTCTTAGCACTGGGCTGACTCTTCGGTCTTCTCAGATAGGCGATCATTGAGCCGTCCGGAGACCATGCCGGGTTGTAAACAAAAGCTCTTCTGTCAGATTCCTTGCCAGCGACGAGTTGTTGTGAAGACTCGGCTCCAATTTTCTTCAGGTAAATTCCATCTTCGGTATCGACCTGGCCCTGCCAGAAGAAGGCAACCGTCATACCGTCGGGAGAAATTGCAGGACTATATGCCATTCCGGGGAGAGCGGTAAATACTTCGGGCTCAGAGACAGAGGCTGTATCGTTGAGCCGGTTGAACCAGATGGCGGAGGCAGCAACGAGAGAAAAGATTAGCGATGCGGATAGGAGGAGTAGTCTGGAGCGTGACCGCTGAGCCGGCGAAGAATCATCGAGTAAAGGCACCGGACATGCTTTGCGGGATTCGAGCCACTGAACGATCTCGGACTTGTAGGCCCAAACTGAGCCCCTCTCCTGGTGGAGGTGCTTATGGACTGGTAGCCCTTCGAGACTGTACCAGCGGCGGACGGTCCGCTCACTCTTGTCCAGATAGGCGGCGATTTGTTTCCAGGAGTCGATGCGATTGGATTCGTCCATGGATCTAGGTGATTCATGTTACTGCAAAGGCCCAAATTGGCATATAGGGGGCCGTCGGTCATTTTGGGCACGCCGAAAGTGACCGAATCAAATCAGGTAGTTAGCCCAGATACTGCTGGCTATGAAATTGTCGATGTTTCTGGTGTTGGTGGTTGTGGGGGCGGCATCGCAGCCATTGGACTACGATGCCAAGGGCCGGGCGGAGTTTGCGGCTGGCCAGTTTCGAGCGGCGAGGTCATCATTCGAGCAGGCGGCGAGTCAACTCGAAGGCCAACCAGTTGGACAGGCGATTGTACTGACGAATCTTGGAATGACGCTGGTGGCGCTTGGGGAGCAGACGCTGGCCGAGCGAGCGCTGCGGAAGGCCACTGCATTGAGCCCGGAATCGGCTAGGAGTTGGCAATATCTCGCGCAAGCTGTATTGCAGAAGGGTGACAAGCGTGAGGCCGATCGGCTGCTACGCAAGGCGCTGACGCTGGTTGGGAGTGAGAGCCGGTTGGAGGCGTCCTGTTTAAGTGATCTCGCAACTATCCTGATTCAGACGAAGCGAAAGCCTGAGGCTACGGAAATACTGGGTAAGGCGATTGCGATTGCAGGGGAGGGTCAGGCGCGAGCGAGAATGCTGAAGAATCTGGGAGCGCTGAAGTGGGATTTGGGGAAGTTGGACGAGGCAGAGGGGTTGCTGGCGCGAGCGTTGGCGGAGATGGAGGCCGCTGTTGGAAAGGCGCATCCCGATGTGGCGCAGATTCTGGACGACTACGCTGTAGTGCTACAAAAGCGTGGGCGGAAGCTCGAGGCAAGGAAGACAGCAGCGCGTGCTGAGTCGCTAAGGCAGTCTTTCGGATGGCAGGCGAATACAGGCAAGAGCACGGTGGATTGGCGCGATATCCGCTGAGCTAGGAAGCTTTGAGCTGTGATTCGCTGACCGGGGTCTTAGCGGAATCGCCCGCGTGGCGAGAGAGCCGCAGGATCTGGGATTCGAGGGCGGCCAGGCTTTGTTGGATCTCTTGTTGGTGGCTGGCCTCGACTGCTTCCATCAGGCGCATGGCGCTTTCGGCTACGCTCACTGCTGCGATCCGTTCGGCAGCGCTACGAATTTTGCGCACTTCGCGCTCGATGGCGCTGTGGTCTTCGCGTGAGATGGCGTTTTGGATTTTTTCGATGCGCTCCGGCGCCATCTGGAGGAAGAGTAGAAGCATGCCTTCAAACAGGTTGCTGTCATTGTCAGTGAGGCGGGCGGCGAGGCCGCGGTCGATCGCCTGTAAAGGCGCGACCTCGGGGATTTGCGGTGTGTCCAAGGTCTGAACGGGTTCGGTTGACTGTGCGGCGGCCTTCGGCTTTAGCGCCTCTTGCGACGAATCGAGATATCGCATGATGGTGTGGACAAGCGTAGTCGGGTTGACGGGTTTCGATACGTAGTCATTCATGCCCGCGCTGATACAGCGCTCGCGATCGCCGGTCATTGCGTGAGCGGTCATGGCGATGATGGGAAGGTCGGTGAGTTTGAGGTCTTCGCGGATCTTGCGAGTTGCTTCAATCCCGTCCATGTAAGGCATCTGGACGTCCATCAGCACGAGATCATACTTTTCTTTTTGAAGCGAGGAGAGTGCTTCAAGACCGTTGCCGGCAACCTCAACGTGAAATCCACGCTTGGAGAGAATCGCCAGGACCACCTTCTGATTGACTGCGTTGTCCTCCACCAGGAGGATCTGAGGGGTACGGCCATCGACTGATACGAGGCTGACCGAGTTGTCTTTGTTTTCGGAAGTATTGCGCTTAGGCTTCGCCGCGGTTTCGAGCGGAATGCGGACGAAGAACTTACTGCCTTGTCCTTCGACGCTTTCGACCCAGATGCGGCCGCCGAACATCTCAACGAGCCGGCGAGTAATTGTGAGGCCCAGGCCGGTGCCGCCATAGCGACGGGTGATGCTGCCATCGGCCTGCGTGAACTTGTCGAAGATCTTCTCAATCTTGTCGGCGGGAATACCGACCCCTGTGTCTTCGACTATCAGGTCATATTCAGTGCGGCCGTCGCGGCTTTCCGCTGCCGCGCGCATGTTTACCCGGACATGGCCGGACTCAGTGAATTTGATGGCATTGCTGAGCAAATTGCCCAGAATCTGACGCAGGCGCATGGGGTCGCCATAGACTGTTTCGGCCACCTCGGGACCTACCTCGGCAAAAAGCTCCACGCGCTTCTGGCGGGCACGCGCCTGGTGGGTTTTGATTGCTTCGTTGACGACACTCTTGAGCTGGAATGGAATCTTTTCGAGGCCCATCTTGCCGCTTTCGATCTTGGACAGATCGAGGATGTCATTGAGCAGGGCGAGGAGCGAATGGGCGCAGCGTTGAGCTGTTTCAAGCTCTTCGCGTTGTTCGCCGGTGAGAGAGCTTTCGAGCACTACGTCGAGCATGCCGAGGATGCCGTTCATCGGCGTGCGCAACTCGTGGGACATGTTGGCGAGGAATTCGCTCTTGGCCTGGCTGGCGGCCAGTGCGCGTTCCATGGCTTCCCGCAAGGCATCGGTGCGCTGCTGGATGCGGGCCTCGAGCATTTCACGATGCTCTGCAATCTGAAGATCACGTTCTTTGAGCGCCTGGATAGTTTCGTTGAAGACTTCGCCGACAAACTGGATCTCATCGCCTGTGCGGCTGATCTGGATCTTTTCGAGCTGTCCGAGCTGGGCCTTCTTCATGCCGGCGGCCAGGTTTTGCAGGGGCTTGGCCATGATGGTAGCGGTGAAGCGGCCAATTGCTAGAGCAACCAGAAGCAGGATGGTGATCATCAATGCGCCCTTGCCTACATCGAACGTATGGTTGTGAACGTCGTAGCCGATGTTTACGAGAATGACCCAAAACACCAACAGCGATGTAAACATCGAAAATTTGGTGGCGAGGCTACGTGATTTTGGGCTTTGGCGCAAGGCAAACTCGGATTGTGAGAAGCGATCTAAGGTATTTCGGCAGTTCCAGTCTGCCACTTTGTTCCCTCTTATCCCATCGGGATAATCACTTAGTACCTCGCTAAGGAAGTACTGACTCGCAGCTCTGCTAGACTGCCAAAAGATGGCATCCACCGGCCGCCTAGCCACAACGCTTTGCGGGATCCCTTTAAGAAACCCTGTCCTTGCAGCATCCGGAACCTTCGCCTATGGCATCGAGTTTGCCGAAGTGGTTGACTTGAATCTTATCGGCGGGATTGTGGTGAAGGGTTTAAGCAAAGATCCCATCGAAGGCAATAAACCTCCTAGATTGTGGGAAACCGCTTCGGGGATGATGAACTCCATTGGGTTGCAGAACATTGGGGTGAGGGAGTTTGTTCGCAGCAAGCTGCCTGGGCTGCGGCACTTCCAGACGAAGATATTCGCCAATGTGTTCGGCTATGACCCCGAGGATTATTACGAAGTAGTGCGGGTGCTGGAGGATGCTGAAGGGGTATCTGGCTACGAGTTGAATGTTTCGTGCCCCAACACCAAGCACGGCGGCATCTTTTTTTCCTCCGATCCGGTGCTGCTTGGTGGTCTGGTAGCCGAGATCCGCAAGTTGACCAAGCGGCCCCTGATAGTGAAGTTATCGCCAAATGTTGCCAGGATCGACCCGCTGGCAAAGGCGGCTGAGGATGCTGGTGCGGACGCGATTTCGCTGGTGAACACGGTGATTTCGCTGGCGATTGATGCTCGAACGCGGCGACCGCGAATTGGAGCAGGGTTTGGTGGCTTGAGCGGGCCTGCGATCAAGCCGATCGCGCTGCGGTTGGTGCATGAGGCGGCAAAGGCGGTAAAGATTCCCGTGGTTGGTCTGGGTGGTATCGCTACGGGTGAGGATGCGGCGGAGTTCCTGATTGCGGGCGCGACGGCTGTGGAAGTTGGCACGGCTACGTTTTGGGATCCTCAAGCGCCCATGCGAATCGCCAAGGAACTGCAGCGATTCTGCGAGGAAGAGAATGTGGCGCGTGTTGGGGACCTGACAGGTACGCTAAAGTTTTGATCATGCGACAAGTGATCTCGACGGAAGCCGCGCCGAAGGCGATTGGCCCTTATTCGCAGGCAATTGTTTACAACGGCATTGCCTACCTCAGCGGGCAGATCCCGCTCAACCCCGCTACGGGTCAGATCGTCGAAGGCGGAATTGAAGAGCAGACGGTTCGGGTGCTTGAAAATTTGGGGGCGGTGCTGGAGGCCTGTGGATCGAGCTACGCGAAAGTGTTGAAGACGACGATTTACGTGAAAGACCTGGCGGATTTTGCCAAGGTGAATGAGATCTACGCTCGGTACTTTACGGCGGACCCGCCGGCGAGGGCAACGGTGGAGGCGGCCAGGCTTCCTCGCGATGTCAGGGTTGAGATCGAAGCGATCGCCTCTGTCAGCTGACTAGCGCCCACAGGATGGGCATGGAGCGCGACGACAGGGAACGAAGATGTTTAAATTGGGCGCCGGATTGCGGTGAGGGCGCGAGTTTGAATCGTGAGATTTGCGTGAGGGCGAATTCCCTTTAGGGCTTCTTGGCGGAGTCCGGGGGAAGGTCCGGGTGTGATGAGAACTGTTTCTGGGGTGGAGAAAGTTTGACCAGAATCGTGCGCTCTTCTTCGTTCACTTCGAAGGTGTCGCCGAAGGTCTGGTAGTTGCGCGCGATGACCTGCACCAGGATATCGCCCTGCGGGATGGGCGGGATCTTGACCCAGCCTTCCGAATTGGTGCGCATCTCCCAATTCTTGATGACCTTCTTGCCAAGCTTGGTGACGCTGCGCCCCTTCATGAAGCGGACGACCACGCTGGCGCGATCGACAGGCTTGCCGATGTCGTTGGTGACTTCGACACGCAGGTTGGTCATGGGGGTGTCGGCAAAAGCCGGTACAGCAAACAGAGCGCCCAAGGCAAGAGCTTCACGACGGGTGGTCATAGCTCTAGTTTAGGCCACATCAGGCAGCAGGAAACTAGCGGGTTGGCCCAGGTACGCCGTGACTGCCTCGGCGGCGAGGTATCCGCTGCGCACCGCACCCTCCATGGTTGCCGGCCAGCCGCTGCGGGTCCAATCGCCAGCCAGGAACAGATTGGGGATGTTGGTACGGCTCACGGGGCGTTTGGCTTCGAGACCCGGTTTGGCGCGGAAAGTGGCGCGGGCTTCCTTGACCACATGGGACTTCAGTAAATTTGCGTCCCGGACGGCAGGGAGAAATTCGGCGAGTTCACGTAGAGCCAGGTCCAGGATCTCCAGGCGCGGGGTCTTGAGCAGAGCGTCAGATGCGCTGATGACGAGCATCAGATAGCGGCCCTCGCCCTTGTTGTAAAACCACTGGATCTGGCGGTCAAGCAGTGTGCCGTGCGGCAGGTTGGTGACGGGACGGTCGAACCAGAGGTGTATGCCGGTAATGGAGGATGGTTCAAAGGCTTCGAACTCGATTGGAAGCTGGGGAGCGAGCTTTTGAAGGCGGTCGGCTGGCACTGCGCTGATGTAGGCCTTTGCCTGATTCCATTGGTCATCCACCAGCACGCCTTTATCGGGATCGAACTGGGTGACGGTGGCCCGTTCATGCCGGATGACGTTGCTGAGCGGAACGCCGTAGAGTTGGGCGAGCGGGACCTTTGGGATGCCCATCTCATAGGTGTCGCTGGCGGCGAGAAAGCCGAGCCACATGACTTGAAAGCCGTGTGCGGCGGCCATCTGGTCGAGTTCCACATTGATGGCGCTGATCAGGACCTGCCGCCAGAAGCGCTCGATGACGCGAGGGGGCTGTCGTTTTTCTTCGAGCCATTGCTGCATTGTGATCTGGTCGAGGTCTTTGCGGCGGGTACGCTCCCACTGGATTGCGAGCATGGCGCGGCCGAGAGCGAATTTTTCAGGAAGGGAAAGGTAGCTGGCAGTGAGAAAGCTTTCGGTGAAGTGAAAAGGGGCGGGTAGTAAACCTTTTCTAAGGTAAGAAATCTTGCCGCCGGGCTCCATGAAGTAGAACTCGCGGTGGAAATCGATGTCGCCGGCGACGCCAACGCGGCGGTAGAAGTCGAGCAGGTTGACGCAACACTTCAGCAGGATGTGTTGGCAATTGTCAATTTCTTCGTCTGTGCCGTCGGCTGAGGGGATTGTATAGGAGGTGGCTCGACCGCCCCAAAATGGCTTTGCTTCAAACAGTTCCACTTTGCGGCCTTTGCTGGCCAGCGCCGCTGCAGCGGAGAGCCCAGCCAAGCCGCCACCGATTACGATGGCATCGGTCATGTCTGGTCTAAGCCGCCGAGTGGACGCGATCTCGTTTGCCGCCGCCGCCGGAATCGTTCATGAGGACGTAGGCGATCCACCCGCACACGGCGTAAAACAAAATGTCCTGCAGCAAGGCTTCCATTAGATTTGAGTATGAACGCTAACAAGATTTCGGGCAAGGAGTACTAGCTCCAGTACCCACGATACCAACCTAAGGCTAAGGCCTGAATTCCGACCAGGAGGGGGAATAGGATGATCGCCCAAAGCCATTTCCCCCTCCACATCATAATGGCCTGGGCGATCAGGATGGCTATTACAACTGCGCCATTCTCTGACATTTGAAGGGTACAGATCGGACAATGTTTCACGCCCATCCGATAAATATTGCATTGCGCGATTCCACCGGCCCACAGACTCCTGCAACCGCACTGGAAGTAGATGCCGCAGAGGTCGATGTAGAAGACCACTGTGGCGCTCCAGATCAGGATTGCGCAAGCGAACTTAAGCGCGGATTGCCGGCTTGGCCAGGGTACGGATGGCATTCTCAATCAGCCTCAGGCCGGCATTGCCTTCGAGAGTCAGCAGGCTTTCCGGATGAAATTGAACTGCCTCGATAGGAAGCTCTTTGTGGCGAACTCCCATGATGATTCCGTCGGCGGTTTCCGCTGTGATTTCGAGGGCGGAGGGCAGCGAGGATCTGCGGGCGTGGAGCGAATGGTACCTGCCGACCAGGACTGGGTTCGAGAGGCCTTCGAAGACGCCAGTGCCCTGGTGGGTGACGGAAGATTGTTTGCCATGAACGGGGTAGTCGAGGATGTCCAGCTCACCGCCGAAGGCCTCGACAATTCCCTGCAAGCCAAGGCAGACACCGAATACAGGGATGCCGCGTTGGGCACAGTGCAGAATCGTTTGAGGTACTGCAAAATCGGAGGGTCTTCCGGGGCCGGGAGACATGAGCACTAGTGTAGGGTTAATTTCGGAGATCAGCGAAAGATCGAAGCCGCTGCGGTAGGTGACTACTTCGGCGCCTGCCTGGCGTGCGTAGTTCGCGAGTGTGTGGATGAAGCAATCGTCGTTGTCGATGAGGAGGAGCTTCACTGGCTCAGAGAGATGCGTGGCGGCTGTGTGGGATGGTTTGGGGTCGAGCTTGGGCGCCAGGGCGCGGAAGAAGCTGGTCGCCTTCATCCGGGTCTCGTTCTCTTCGGCTGCCGGGTCAGAGTCGTATAGCAGGGTTGCGCCGGCCGGGTATTTGGCCCAGCCGTCCTTGAGGTGAACGGTTCGAATCAGGATGCCAGTGTTGATATCGCCGCTCGAGAGGCTGATCAAGCCGATTGCGCCGCCGTACCAGCCGCGCGCGGTCTTTTCGAGATCCTCGACGGCTTGAGCAGCAGCCTTCTTGGGTGCGCCGATGACGGTTACTGCCCACATGTGGGTGAGGAAGGCATCGAGCGAGTCGAATTTGGGTTCCAGGGTGCCAATGACGTGATCGACGGTATGGAAGACGCCAGCGTAGCTTTCGATCAGGCGGCGACCGATGACCTCGACAGTACCAGGCAGGCAGACGCGCGACTTGTCGTTGCGGTCGACGTCGGTACACATGGTGAGTTCGGATTCTTCTTTGGCCGAGTTGAGCAGTTGTTTGATGTTCTCAGCGTCTACGAGCGGGTCGCCGGTTCGTTTGGCGGTGCCGGAGATTGGGCAGGTTTCGACGCGATCGCCTTCGACTCGCACGAACATCTCGGGGGATGCGCCGATCAATTGCTCTTCGCCAAACTGGATCAGGAATTCGTAGGGGCTGGGGCTGGCGATCTGGATGCGTTCGAATAGTTCGGAAGGCTTGCCGGAGTATGGCGCTGAGAAGGTCTGGCGGAGTACGACTTCATAGTAGTCGCCGGCTTTGAAGCCCTTGCGGCAGGTTTCTACCTTTGCCATGTACTCGGCGGGATCGTGGTCCGCCTCGATGGGACGAGGTTTGCGTTTGGTTGGCTTGGCAACGGGCCCGGCCTGGCGCGGCAAGCCTTTAGTGGTGTTGGCGCCATCGGCGAAATCAAAACTGACGCGTTCGATGGTTTCCTTCTTGCGATCCATCAGGTAGATTTCGTCGCAGAGGAAGAGTTGGAGGTCTTTGACGCCTTCGCGCGGGAGTTTTAGTTCGATGGGGTCGAACTGAAAGAGCAGGTCGTAGCCGAATGCGCCGATCAGGAAGAGGTCGCTGACTTCGGGGCTCGAGAATTCATGCATCAGGGTGCGGAGGATTGAGAATGCCGAGGGCTGGCGCGAGCGCTCTTCTTCGCTGAAGAGGGCTGGGAGGGGTTTTAGCAGGCCGCGGAGGATGGCTGGCTCAACGGTGAATGCTTCCCAGTGCGGGTGTGGTTCGAGGACCTTGGCCAGCATGGCTAGCATCACTTCGCCTCGCGTGTTCAGTGAACGGAACTCCATGTCACGTCCGCGGGCAATGATTTCGAGGGGCGGGGCGACGCTGGCGAAGTCCCAGCGCGAATACCTGCCTGGGTATTCGTAGCCGGAGGAGAGGAAGACACCGCGCTTCTTGTCGAGCTCGCGGAGCCACTTCACCAGGCCTTTGGAATAGGGCAGCTTGGAAGTGGATCGCGAGACGGTGATACCGCCGCGGGTTTGGTATTCAATTTGGGACATCGCTATCTTTTGATGATAAGCGGTTCGTATGATGGGGAAAGCTCATGATCACGCGGCTTAGGGTGAAGAACTATCGATGTTTTGAGGATTTCGACTGGCGTCCGGAGCAAATTTGCCTGTTGATTGGGCAGAATGGGACGGGCAAGTCGACGTTGTTTGAGCTGCTGGCGGGGTTGCGGGAGATGTTGAGTGGGAAGCGGACTGTCGAAAAGTCTGGTCAATCGCACTTCTCAGACTCGAGGGACTGGAGTAGGGGTTCCGATCGAGGTCGAACTTGAGTTGCTGCATGAGGAATCGAAGTTCGTTTACCGACTCAGGTAGAACTCTCTGAGTCAGGCGAGCCAACTGAGCTCATTGAGCGGCTGGATAGGGACGGTCGGCGTGTTCTAAGTGCGAACAATGGGATCGTTAAGTTGCATGAGTCTGAGACTGACCTTGTTCTCAGTCTGGATTCTGGACTATCTGTACTTGGCGTAGTAGGCGACATCTCTAGCTATGATTCGCTCAAGCGATTTAGGTTGGCGATCCGTGGTTTGTTCGTATATTTTCCCAACCCCGCGTTGATCAAGGCTCGCGGCGGTGTCGGCCAGGATTTGGCGCTAGCGCCTGACGCCGCTAATCTAGTCAGTTGGTTGCGCGTGAGGCAAGCATTCAAGCCTGGCGAGTACGAGGTTTTTCTGGATCAATTGAAAGGGCTCCTGCCGGGGTTGGACCGGCTCGAATTCAAGGAGTTGAATGACGAGAGCACGCTTCGTTTGCGCTTCGCCAATGGTAGAGATTTCGATTTTTCCGAACTTTCCGACGGTCAGCAAGCACTCATTGCGCTTTGCGCTTTAATTTGGGGGAACGACCTTCCCCCGCAAATTCTGTTGCTGGGTGAGCCGGAGAACTTCCTTGCGCTCGCTGAAATTCAACCTTTAGTTCACACATTAGTGGATTCGGCACACGAAAATGGACGCCAACTGATCATTGCTTCGCACCATCCCGAGATGTTCAATTTGATGGCGCAGGAGCACGGCGTGGTGTTGCTCAAGGACGAGAAGGGAAATGTTCATTGGAAGCGCTTCCGTGACTCGGAAGAGTATGGACTCAGCCCCGCCGAGGTGATTGCGCGAGGCTGGGAGACGGACTGATGTCTCGTGTAACGGATGTAGTTGTTTTGTGTGAAGACGCGAATCACTTCAGAGTCGCGAGCAAGATGTTCAGCGCTCTTGGGAAAAGATTCGGGGCTCCCAGAACAGGGCTCTGCGCGAGAATGTGAAGGACCTCATATTTCAAGCCACTTTCCGCATGGCAACGAATTCAGTCTTTGAAGCTGCCATCTGCTGAGCTTTGAGCAGCAGATAACGCAAGTTGCGATAGCCTCGGCCCCGGCGGAGCAACGATTTGATGTTCCCGTTGACGGCCTCGACTACGCCAAAAGGCACTTTCATCCGGCAGTTGTTCAGCAGCTTTTCTTCATGCCGCAAGAGCATTCTCGCCAGCTTCTCAAAAGGCTTTAATCTTTGCCATTTGAGCTGGTCGATCCAGCGGTTCAGGTACCGTCGCGCTGCCCCCTCATACTGATAGGTCCACAGTCGGTCCAGACTCTCCTTCAGCAGGTACGCCTTCATCATTTTGCGGTTATGCCGGAACAGGTCATTCAGTATTTTCTTCTTGTCGCTATCCAAGTTGAACCACCGTGTCAACAGAAGCCAGCGTTTCCCTTTGATGAAGCCGCGCTTGTTTCCTCCCTTGCGGTAGAACTCGGCTCGTCTGACCTCATCCGCTGCTTGATTGGCGTGTTGCATCACATGGAACTTGTCAAAGACAATCTTGCACGCAGGCACCCACTTCAAAATGCTCTTGGTAAATGGCTCCCACATATCTACGCACGCCGCCTGAATCCGTCCCCGCTGCATGGCTCTCAATTCCTTGGCAAAGAACTCATCCAGAGTTGCTTGCTTGCGCTCAGCCCCAAACCACAGAGGCTCCGCTGTAGCCAGATCACTCACTGCTGTCAGAAACTTCTGCCGCTTTCCAAGATAAATCTCATCTACTCCGAGTTGACGCACAACCGATCGCTTTCTGGTTTTCGACCAACGCTCCAGATAGCGCAGATCAATTGCCCTAGACGGTACTGGCCGCCAACTGAAGCCGCCTCGCTACCTGCCGGGCCGGTGCCGATTCACACGCTAATCCGACTTCGTCCTCAAAGTCTTTGCTAAACGGTGCCTTGCCCGGCATCTGGTCTACACGTTCCGTCCGCAGTCCACACTTCGGGCACTTCACCCGGTAATACTCCACGATCAACCAGGTCTGGTACTTGCGCCACGGCAAGTCTCGAATCTCCCTTTCTCTAACTTCAACAACACGCCCTGCTCGCCCACCGCAGTTCCCACAAATCAGTATCTTGTTTCCTCTCTTGCGCTTCACCCATAGCCGCAATGTCCGCTTGGCTTCGTCTATCTCATGCCGGTACACCTTGTACCCAGGCCATCCCAAAATCTGGCTGAACTCCCGCTCTGCCATTCTTCAGCAATTTAGCGCATCTCCTCACATTCCTGCGCAGAGCCCAGAAAATTAGACTTTGCATCGGATAATTGCAAATTCCGCGCAAGAAATTGATTTTGATCAGGTCCCCAATTGAGTTTCGGCTAGCAAAGTTTGGCTGTCCATTGCGAGGCGGGTTCGGAAGTTGGCTTTTTCTAGTAGGGTTCGCATTGGTTTGTTGTCCGCTAATAGCTCGGCAGTCAGGCGGGTTAGGCCTTCGGCTTTGGCGGCTTCGATGATATTCGCGACCAGGGCTTTTCCTATGCCTTGGCCTTGGGCGCTGTCTCTGACCAGGAAGGCTACCTCGGCTTCTTCCATCCTTAGTGGGTTTCTTTGTAAGCGGCCTACCCCTAGTATCTTGTTGTCTTTTTCGACCACTAGCGCTAGCTCTCTGGAGTAGTCGTTGAAGCAGACCCTGGCTAACCGGTCGTGGCTGATGCGTTCCTCGAATTTCAGGAATTGCAGGTATCTGAGGTAGACCGTTCTTTCTGACAGGTCGTTGTGGAAGTCTGTGATTCTTCCTTCGTCTTCCGGGCGGATTGGGCGGATGGTGGCTTGCTCGCCGTTGCGGAGTTCTATCTTCTTTACGTATTGGCTGGGATAAGGGCGGATTACGCACTTCGGCCATATTGCGCCGGGGGGGTAGGTTTCTACTGTTGCTTTGCTGGCCCATTGGGTTCCGTCGGGCTCGATTTGCAGGTCGATCTCCAACTCGGCAATTTGCGGTTGCTCGCTGATCATTCTTGAGACTCTTACTAATGTCCGCTCTAGTGATTGCAGCGCGGTTGGCGTGGCGGCTTTGGTTAGCTGGATCAGGTCCATGGCTCTTCTCGCCAGCGTTGAGGTTAGCGGTGGGAGAGTGGCTACCTGATCTTCGTAGACGCTTGATCCGAGGCCGCCTGCGGCGATGTGCATTACCGGGCCGAAGGTCCTGTCGGCTTTGCTGCTGATCGTGAAGCTGAGACTGTTTGCGGTGGGGGCCTGGCTTTGGTGGATGCCGTAGGCTCTTAGGAGTTGTTGGGTTGTTGGTGGGGTGGCGCTGGTTTCCAGACCTTCGATTTTGGCTTCGAACATTGGCGTTTCATAGAGGCCGTTCAGCGTTCTTGAGTATTGCCAGAGGCGGTGGAAGACTTTGGCCGCGGTGTCGGCGTAGGGGAAGGTTGGGATCTTGACTTCGTTGAGGATTGCTTCTCCTGTTGCCATTAGTTTGCCTCCCATCATTGAGGCCAGTAGGGTTTTGCGGGCTGTCTTGGAACTCGTGGCCAGCGCCCTTGCGGTGTCGGCGATTCTGGTGGCGGGTTGGGGGGTGACGATGGTGAGGATGCCGTGGCAGCCGGGGTCTTTCGCTAGATCGTCGAAGGCGGCGCGGTAGTCTTCGGGGCCGGCCTGGTCGCCGAGGTCGGTTAGCTTGTAGAGGGTTCCGCCGGCTTGTTTCAATGCGTCGGCGGCCAATAGGGCTGGGCCGTTTGCGTTGGTTAGAATCGCCAGGTTGGGGCCTTTCGGTCGCGGTTGTCTCTCCAGCACCTCGGCCATGTAGAAGAGGTCGGCCATGCGGCTGACGCGGAGGATTCCGCAGCGGCGAAAGGCGGCGTCATAGATGGCGTCTTTCTTGCCATCGCCTTTGCCTGGCTTTAAGACGATGATGGGCTTCTTTAGGGCGCACTCGCGGGCGGCGCTGATGAAGTGTTGGGCGTCGTCGATCGATTCGAGGTAGATGAGAATGGAGTGGGTGTGAGGGTCTTCAGCGAGATAGTCGATGGTTTCGCCTAGGCTGATGGAGGGGGAAGCTCCGAGGGAGATGAACTTGCTGAAGCCGACCTGATGCTGGTGGGCCCAGTCGAGAATGGATGCGCCGAGGGAGCCGGATTGGGTGATGAAGGCTATGCGGCCCGGGAGGATTGGAGACAGGCTGAGGCAGTGGTTGATGCCTTCGTGTGGGGCGGCTACTCCGTAGGAGCCGGGGCCGAGTATGGCGATTTCTTTTGCTTTGGCTTGTTCGAGCAATTCGGCTGGGATGGGGTCTGGGCTGGTTAGCAGTGCGGCGTGCTGGTTGTTCTCTATGGCTTGTTCGATTGAGCTGGCAATCTTGGCGTTGGGGCCTAGAAAGTAGTCGAGGAGGCCATATTTGGGCTTGTTAGAGGACATCGGCGAATCCACGCCGGGCACGGCGGAAGATGGCGAAGCCAGTATAGAAGATTGCCAGAGAGAGGATGTAAAGTTTGCCGAGGGCTGGCCAGTTGGGGGCTACGCCTTCAATGAAAATGGCCCGGTAGGCGCGGACCAGAATGTATAGCGGATTCTTGCCGAGGATAGGTAGCAGCGTTGTGGGCAGGGCAATGTCGGGGTAGCAGATGGGAGTCATGAAGAACCACATCGTTAGCAGGAGGCCCATGACGTAGACGAGGTCGCGGACGTATGCGCCGATGGCGGCGAAGAGGTAGCAGAGGCCGGCGGTTAAGAGCAGTTGGGGGATCCAGATGAGGGGAAGGTAGAGGGCTGTCGCGGGGATGGATTGCCGGGTGGCGATCAGGAAGGGCAGGAAGATGGCGGTGGCGGTTAGTCCGGTGACGAAGCCCGCCAGTGTAAGGTTCGCGGGGAGTACTTCGATTGGGAAGATCACCTTGGTGATCAGGTTGCGGTGTTCTAAGGCGGTATTGGGGGAGCGGGCGATCGATTCGTTCATCGCTAGCCATGGCAACATGCCGGCGAGGAAGAAGAGGACGAAACCGGATTCGCTGGGGTCGCCGGGGAAGCGGGTTTTGAGGAAGACACCGAAGACGAAGTAGTAAGTGAGCATCAACAGGAGGGGGTTGAGCAAGGCCCAGAAGGCGTCGGCGAAGCTGCCACGGTAGCGCGAGAGGATGTCGCGGCGGACCATGGACATGATCAAGTGGCGGTTGTCGAAGTAGGACTGCCAGGGGCCCAGGAGGACTTCGCGGATGGCGGCGGGCCATTGTTCGCGACGGAGTTTGCCGGTGGTGGTGATTTGCTGGCGCTCGAGGTGGATGCCTTGGGTGGTAACGGTGGCGTCGATGGCCAGGAAGGGCTTGCCCTGGGCGTAGGACCAGGTGTTGTCCTGCTTGGTTGCTATGTAGAAACGGTAGCGGCCGGGGGCTTCGGGGAGGTCGAGCTCGAAGCGGGCCTGGGGGGAGGCGTCTTGCCAGGGGGACTCTTTGAGGTAGCGGCCGGAATCGGGATCGACCCAGTGGCAGCCGAGGGTGGCGGGGTGGTTTACTGTGCAGCCGATCGTGAGATGGAAGCGGTTGGCGGTGGCTTTGAATTCTTGTATGTCAGGCATAGAGCCAACCGGGGTAACGGTTGCGGACGGGCCCGGTTTTGCGGCCGACGCAGTAGATGCCGTCGCCCCGGAGGTCGTTGCTCAGATTATAGTGCTCAAGGAGGTGGGCGATGAAGTGGTGTTCGGGGTGGGGGGCTTCGAGGAATTCGCCGGTCTCGAGGTGGGTGATGTCGAGGCCGGATTCCCAGAAGAGGAGATGGACTTCTTTGGCGGTGTATTCGCGGTTGTGGCGGGCTTCGGCGTCTTCGCCGGGTTTGCGCGGGAGGATGTAGGCGGGGAAAAAGCTGGGGTGGTAGCCGTGGAGGATGGCGTGGATGGCGCGGTGGCTGGAGATGTTGGGGGTGGTGAGCAGGAGGGTTCCGCCGGGCTTGAGGATGCGGTGGATCTCGGACATCATGTGCATGGGGTCGGCGGTGAGGTGTTCGAGGAGTTCGCAGCAGAGGACAGTGTCGAAGGATTCGTCCGAGTAGGGGAAGGGGTCTTTTTCGGCGTCGAAGAGGTCGACGTCGCAGGTGAAGGGTTGGCCCTGGTCGCTTGTGATTTCGTGGTGGTCGGTCTGGCCGGCCTTGCCGTAGTAGCAGCCTCGGACTGTGCCGTAGTTGAGCTGGTATTTGAGGGCGGGCGTGATTTGCATGTAAGCGCCCATCTCTAAGACTGACTTGGTGTCGTCGCCTTTGGGGGTGAGGGAGAGCGTCTTGGCGAGGCGCGTGATGTGGGTGTTGGTGTAGTCTTTGCCGCCGGCTTCCTGGGCCCAAGTGAGGATGGCTTGGGGGGCTACTTCTACGGTTGGTGGTGGCTCTGATTTTGCGGTTTGTGGTTTGGGTTCGCCCTTTAGGAAGCTGAGGTATTGGGCGGCTACTACGTCCCAGGGACATTCCTGTTCGACCCATTTGCGGGCGCGTTCACCGAGGGTGCGGCCGTACATGGGCCGGGAGGTGACGAGGTTGAGGTATTCGAAGATGGTGTCTTCTTCGGCGGTGTTGGGCGGGGCGGGGACCTTGAGGCAGATGTCGTCGGGGTATTCGTCGAAGCTGCCGATTTTGGTGACTAGAACGGGTTTGGCTAGAGAGAAGGCCCTTAGGAGGGTGCCGCTTGATTCGCCTACGGTGGGGTAACGGAGGTTGAGGATTACGTCGCAGGCTTCCATGTAGTGGTGGAAGTCATCGGGGGTGAGGTAGCCGAGGACGCGGACGTGTTCTTCCAGTTGGAGGCCGCGGAGGAGGTTGTCGAGGTCGAGCTCAGGGTGGGGTTCGCCGCAGAGGATCATGCGGACGTTGGGGTTGAGGCGGGTGAGGCGTTTTACGGCGCGCAATGATTCGGCGATGCGTTTGTAGGGCTTGAGGAAGCCGAAGACTCCGATCAGCGGATTGGAGGGGGCCAGGCCTAGCTTGCTGCGGTAGAAGTCGCTGAGGGGAGTGCGGGTGGGGTCGCGATCGATCCATGCGCCGTGCCAGATTTTCTGGATGGGGCCTTTGAAGCCGGCGTCCCGGACGGCTTGGGCGACGCAATCGGAATGGACGATGATGCCTTTGGCGGACTCCAGCAGGCGCTTGAGCATGGGGACGCCATCGTAGTCGGGGCCGATCTCGAGGCGGCGGACGCGTTCGGCGAATTGTCTGGCAGGTTCGCCGGAATCGTAGGCGATTTCATTGACGTAGGCGTCCCAGTTGCCGCGTTTGATGGTGCGTTCGGCATGGAGGTGGTGGAGGTTTGCTTCGTGGAGGACGATGTAGCCGGGGTGTTGGAGGGCGAACTCGTAGATGTCGGAATGGTAGGCGTTGTTGCCCATCTGGTAGAGGAGGGCGTCGTATTGGGCGTCGAGTTGGGCGGGTGGATGTTCGAAGGTGGTGACTTCGGCGATTTGTTTGAGGGGATCGAGGAGGGCGGCGGAATAGTCGGCAATGCCGGATTTGGCTGGCGGGAGGGGGGAGAAGAAGGCGATGCGCATTTAGCGCTGGAGCTCCATGGTGAATGCGCCGAGGGGGAGGGGGACGCGGAAGATGAGGGGAGTGCGGAGGGCATCACGGCCGATGAAGACTTCGATGGAGTGTTTAGAGGCGGGGCCCTGGATGAGGACTTCCAGTTTGTCGGCTTGTTCGGGGCCGGAGGGGAGCTGGACGTTGGATGCGCCGGCGTATTTGAAACTCAGTTGGTAGGTAGCGCCGAAGAAGATGGTTTGGGTGCCTGGGATGCGGCCCTGTTTGAGCTCATTGCGGAGGTAGTAGATGAAACCGAGGGCGTCGCGGCCGCAGCCATTGAGGGGGAGCTTGGTGGTGCCGCCGTTGACGGTTTTGCGTTCGGCGAAGCCTTCTTCGGGTTTGAAGAGGGTGCGTTCCTGACGTTGTTTGGCGCCGTGTTTGGTTTTGGTGTCGAGCTGGATGGCGCAGTAGTCGGGCTTGGTGAGGGAGATGATTTCGTCGACTACAGCGAAGCCGGGGATGGAGGCGTCGAGGTTGAGCTGGAACTTGCGGTGGGTGGCTGAGCTGTCGAGGTTGTCAGTAGTGAGGACGGCTTCACCGAGGGAGAGTCCGCTGGGCCAATTGACGTTGTAGCGGAGGGTTTCTGTGGCAGCGCCGAGAGTGAGGGCGAAGCACGGTAGGATCAGCCAGCTTGACTTCATGAAGATTGGACGGTCTGCGTAGTGCGAGCGTGTACTTTGGATTTCTTGGGTTTGCGGCCGGCGACTTCGTAATAGACTTCGAGGGTTTGACGGGCTGCTTTTTCCCAACTGAAGCGGGAGACGTTTTTGAGGCCGAGGCGTTCCATGCGCTGGCGGAGCTCGTTGTCGAGGAGGAGGTCGCGCATGGCCTTGAGGAGTTCAGTTTGGGAGTTGGGATCGAACAGTAGGGCAGCGGAATCGGCGACTTCGGGCATGGCTGAGGTGTTGGAGCAGGCGACGGCGCGACCGCAGGCCTGGGCTTCGAGGATGGGGAGGCCGAAGCCCTCGTAGAAGCTGGGGTAGACGACGAGTTCGGCGGCGTTGTAGAGGTGGAGGAGGTCTTCATCGTTGACGAAGTCTGTGAAGTGGATGCGGGCGGAGGCGGCGGATTTTTGGGCGGCTTCGTAGACGCGGGGGGCGAACCAGGTGGGTTTGCCGACGAGGACGAGGTGGTGGGGGAGCTGGGGGTAGTTGCGGATCAGCTCTTCAAAGGCGGCGATGAGGCCAATTTGGTTCTTGCGGGGCTGGAGGTCGCCGACGGAAAGGACGTAGGGCCACTGGACGCCGAATTTTTCTGAGACGGTATTGAAGGCAACTTTGGGCTGGATGGGGCGGAAGTGGGGGGAGACGGCGTTGTGGATGACGCTGATGCGTTCGGCGGGGACATTGTAGGTGGCCTGGATGCGCTGGCGGGAGAATTCGCTCACGGTGAGGACGCGGGCGGCGCGCTTGACGGTGTTGGCGACGGTGGTTTTGAGCTGGAGGCGGCGGGCGGTATTGAAGTATTCGGGACGCTCGATGTAGCTGACGTCGTGGACGCTGACGACGAAGGGTGAGGGGCAATAGAGGGGGGCGGTGTACTGGACGTGGAGGACGTTGGGTTTGTCGGCGAAGACGCGGCGGGTGAGGTCGTAACCGAGGCGGACAAAGGGGTTAGCAGAAACGCTGCGTTTGACGAAGCGATTGGGGACTTCGCTGGCGGCGTATTCCGAACACACGTAGGCATAGAACTGGGAGTCGCGATCCAGCCGGGCGTAGTTCTCCAGCAGATTGCGAACGTAGACTTCGTTCCCCGTTAAATGACGTCCGATAGTATGCGCGTCAATCGCAAAGCGCATCGTGAGTTTTCCCAGTATAGTTCAACAACTTGGAGAGGATTAGTGGCAAGAGAATGTTACAAGCGCAGGTCTGCTAAGACTTTGGCGGCGGCGTTCCAGGTGTAGTTTTGCTCGTAGAGTTGGCGAGCAGCCTGGGCCATGCTGGTGCACTGTTCTTTATTGTCGAATAGATCGAGGATGGATTGGGAGAAGGCTTCTGGCGAGTTTGCTAATTCGTAGTGCTGACCGGGGATGGCGTCGAGGCCTTCGGCGCCGATTTTTGTTGAGATAACTGGGGTGGAGGCGGCAAAAGCTTCGAGGATTTTGAGGCGGGTTCCGGAGCCGGATTGGAGGGGGACGATGGCGAGGCGGGATTTGGCGATTTCGGTGACGGCGTTTTCGACCGGGCCGATGTAGTCGATGTTGGGGGCGGTGGAGTGGGCGTAGCGGATTTCTTTGCCGACGAGGCGGAGGCGGATGTTTGGGTTTGTTTTGAGGACGGTGGACCAGACGTTTTGGAGGAACCAGTGGAGCGCTTGTTGATTGGGGGTGTAGGCGAAGTTGCCGGTGAAGACTATGGTTGGGGTTTTGGGTTCGTGCGGAGAGGGGTGGACGGGGATGGTGTTGGGGAGGACGTGGGTGTTGGGGTGGTTGATGCGTTTCTTGTCGTCATTAGATGTGGTGAGGACCAGGTCGAATTGGGGAAGGAGGGTGTTTTCGTAGTGTTTGGCTTGTCTGGCGAAGTGGTTTAGGAGGGGGTGGTGGATTTTTGGGGAGGCTTGGGCGAGGGAGGTGTAGTAGGCGGATTCGATGTTGTGGAGGTCTAGGATTAGTTTTTTGGTGTGTGGCTTGAGGAGGGCGGCGTAGGGGGCGAGCCAGAAGTGCTCTAGCCAGATCAGGTCGAAGTTTTCGTTGTTGAGGATTTGCTGGAGGGTTTGGTTGTGGCCGGAGAAGCGGTCGACTAGCGGGGGGATGCCTTGGAGGGCTCTCTTTAGGTTGCGGGTGAGGCGGGGCAGGAATGATTTGGCGTGGTGGGGAAGGTTTAAGGTGTGGCTCTTGGTTAGGAGGTTGGGTGGGTAGTCGAGGGCGGGGTCGGGGTCGCCGTCGAGACGGAAGTGGATGGCCGTTAGATCGAATTGCTTGGCTAAGGGTTGGAGGATGGAGGCGGTGCGCAGGGGACCGCCTCCGATTGCGGGGTAGGGTGCTTCTGGAAGGATGATGAGGGCTTTGGGCATGAGCGACCAGGCGCTCTTAGGATTTTAGCGGGATTGCATTTGCTCAAAGCCGGCGGCGGCTTGTTGGACGTCTTCGGGGAAGTCGGACATCTCCTGAATCTGGCGGATTTCGATGATTTCGCCGTTCATCATGGGGCAGCGGGTGGCCCAGTCGATAGCTTCCTGGCGGGAATTGACTTTGATGATCCAGTAGCCGCCGAGGACTTCTTTGGTTTCCGGGAAGGGGCCGTCGATGACTGTTGCCTTTTTGTCTTTGAAGGTGACTCAAGCGCCCATGGAGGGCGGGTGGAGGCCGTTGAGCTCGAGAAGTACGCCGGCTTTTTGCATGTCTTCGTTGTATTTCATCATGGCGGCGACGGCGTCGGCGGTGGGGACTGTGCCGGGCTTGGCTTCGTTGTAATCGGGGGGGATGACTAGCATCATGAATCGCATTGGTTTTTATTCTCCTGTGGGTGTGTCGAACGGGTGGGTTTGGTTTCGACATTTCGCTTGCTTTATTTATTTGAGGGGCGGAGTGGAGGCTGGGGGGCGGCGGTGGCGGGTGGATTGTTCGTAGCTGTAGGCGAAGCCGATGAGTTTGGATTCGGACCAGGGGCGGCCGTAGATGGTGAGGCCGATGGGGAGGGTGTTGCCTCGGGTCGCGCCCATGGGGACGTTGATGGCGGGGAAGCCGGTGGTGGGGGAGAAGAATTGGCTGTTGTCGCCGGCGGGGGTGTTGAGGTCTCCGATGAGGCGTGGCGGGTTGGACCAGGTGGGGTATACGAGGGCGTCGAGCTTGAGGGTGTCCATGGTTTTTAGAACTGCCTGGCGGACGGATTCGCGGTAGGCGTCGTTGGCTTTGCAGGCTTCAGAATCGGGGCCGTTGGCGGGGCCTTTTTCGGCGGTCTCGAGGCGAGTGCGGTTGTTGGGGTGGAACTTATTGGACTCGATTACGGCGGCGAGATCCTTGACTCCGATTTGGGGTTGGCGGGCGGCGAGGAATTGGTTAAGGTCGTGCTTGAAGCCCTGGCAGGGGGGTGCGCCGCGGGCTGGTTGTGGGAGGTCAATTTTTAGTGGGTCGATGATGTTGGCGCCGGCGCGGCGAAGGTCTTCGATGGCGTGGTTGAAGATTTTTGCGATTTCGGGGTCGGTGGTGGGGGTTTCGAAGGCCTGGCGGAGGATGCCGATTGTTGCGCCTTTGAGGGCGTTTGGGTTGAGGGCCTTGAGGTAGTCCTCGGCGGGGCGCTGGATGGAGGCGGGGTCGTTCGGGTCGTGGGCGGCGATTGCGTTGAATACGCGGGCGGCGTCTTCGACAGTGCGGGTCATAGGGCCGGCGATATCGGCGCGGCTGCTCAAGGGGAAGACGCCGGCGCGGCTGGTGAGGCCCATGGTGGAGCGGATACCGACGAGAGCCTGGTGGGAGGAGGGGCCGCGGATGGAGTTGCCTGTGTCAGAGCCGAGGCCGACGAGGCCGAGGTTGGCGGCGATTGAGGCGGCAGTGCCGCCACTGGAGCCAGCACTGACGCGGTCGAGGGCGTAGGGGTTTTTGGTATAGCCGGGGAGGACGGAGTTGACGGTTTCAAAGGGGCTGAAAGCCCACTCGGCGAGGCTGGATTTGGCGAGTACGATTGCGCCGGCTTGTTTGATGCGAGCGACCTGGAAGGCGTCTTTGGCGGGTAGGTAGTTTTTGAAGAGGAGAGCGCCGTTTGTCGTGGGGATCCCTGTGGTTTCCATGTTGTCCTTGACGATGGTGGGGATGCAGTGGAGGGGTCCGGTGAGGCCGCGTTGCTGGTATTCGGCGTCGAGTTGGAGGGCATGCTTTTCGGCGTCCGGGTTGATGGTGATGAGGGAGTTGATGGCGGGGCCATTTTTGTCGTAGGCGGCGATGCGGGCGAGGTATTGAGTGATGAGGCTGCGGCAATTGTGTTGCTTGGATTGGAATGCGGCGTGGACTTCGGCGATGGTGGTTTCTTCGATGGGGAAAGGTTGGGCGAGGAGCGGGAGGGTGGCGAAGAATAGGATTAGACGCATATCGATAGTGTAAATGAGAATGGGATTTCCCATGTTATATTCCCACTTATGAAAGCCAAGTTGACTATTGATCAGGCGGGGCGGGTCTTGATCCCGAAAGCGTTGCGAGAGGACCTTCGTCTCGGGCCCGGTGACATTATGGAGCTTGACAGCAAAGGCGACGAGATTCGATTGAGGCCAGTCCGGGCGAAGGCGCTGCTGAAAAAGGAGCGCGGCGTTTGGGTGTATCAGGGGGAGGCAGCTCCGTCAGGTTCGGCTAGCAACGTAGTTGACCTTGAACGAGAAAAGCGGATTCGGGACTTGCAGGGGCTATGAAGATCAGCGAGTTTCTGGATACTTCGGTTTTTGTTGCGGCGTTTTGGAGAGGGCATCCTCAGCACGATGCCAGCCTGAAGCTGGTGAGTAAGACGAATCGCAAGAAGTTTGGCTGTAGTGCGCATACGCTGGCGGAGGTTTACGCGACGATGACTGCGTTGCCTGTGAAAGATGTGATTCCAAGCGATCAAGCGATGCTGTTTGTTCAGGAGGTGAGGGAACGGTGCCAAATTGTCACTCTGGACGAAGTCGATTACTGGCAGACGATCTCGACGGCGGCGGAGCGCGGGCTTACGAGCGGACGAATCTATGATGCGCTGTTGTTGCGGTGCGCGATGAAAGTCGATGCTGCCAGGATCTATACGTGGAATTTGAAGCACTTCAGAGCGATTGCGCCTTCGCTCGCGGATCGAATTCGCACGCCTTAATTCAGACCAGATCTGGTCTGATCGATTATTGAAATATCATCCTCAAGAATATCTCCTAGGCGAAGACTGAGCTTTCCGCACTCATTGAGGCAGTGCAGAAGGGTAAGCGGTTTTGATTGGAAAAGCGGGAAAACCGGTGGTGCGGTTGATTGCCTATCAGGGAGCTGCCAAGGCGCGCGTACCTGGAATTCTGGCGGGTAAGATTACGATCCATGACGACTCTGATGGGCCGCTGCCTCCGGAGATCGGCGAGGCATTTGGAATTAGCTATGAAGCCAAACGCCCAATCCGGAAGCCGAGGAAATGAAGCGGTCAATTGATATAGGTTATGGGTCAATCGGTACCTCAAATTCAGGAGCTCCAGGATGCAGTTCTCACGAGTTGGAGTTCATTGAGAGCAAATTATCAGACCAGATCTGGTCTGGTCTATACTTAGGGTCATGATCCTAAAGAATATTTCCGAGGCCAAGAGCGAACTGTCTGCTTTGCTTGAAGCGGTTCAGAAAGGCGAGGAAGTATTGATCGCGAAGGCGGGAAAACCGATCGCCAGGCTGGTGGCATACATCGGAGCGGCAAAGCCACGGGAAGCGGGAATTCTTGCGGGCAAGATCAAGATCCATGATGACTTCGATGCGCCCCTACCGCCAGAAATTGGCGAAGCCTTTGGCATTTCATACGAATCCAAACGCTCTAAACGGGCCGTCCGATCGTGAAAAGGATCTTGCTCGATACTCATATTCTCTTGTGGTGGATGCAGGGCAGCGCAAAGTTGAGTCTGCCCGCTAAGCAGCTCATTTCCGACCCTGGGAACGTGATCTTCATCAGTGCGGCCTCATTGTGGGAGATCCGGATCAAGCAGGGATTGGGTAAGTTGGATTTACCGGTGAATTTCGAAGCCAGTCTAAACCGACTGGGGTTTGAAGAGTTGACAGTTTCCGTAGCGCACACGAGTGAGCTGGCGAAATTGCCCGCGCTCCACCAAGATCCATTCGACCGCATGCTGCTGGCGCAAGCTCGCCTGGAGAAGCTCTTGCTGCTTTCCGCCGATCAGAGTTTATTGGCGTACGGAGCCCCTGTGATCACGGGCTAATCGGCGTTCACGGCTTTTTTCAACTTTTGTTGCCTGAGTTATCAGTCAGTTAGTTAGTGGGAGGGCGAAGCCTTGTTTTGCGGTTGCCAGTTTGGTGGCCGATGGAACTCGTATTCGTACACGGTTACAGCGTTCGCAATACTGCTACGTATGGTGAACTGCCGAGCCGGTTGGAACAGGAAATGGCCCGCCGTGGCCTTGAGGTCCGCGTGGACCATATTTACCTTGGCAAATATGTCAGCTTCAATGATTCCGTAACTCTCGATGACTTGAGCCGCGCGTTTGACGCGGCCGTAAGAGAGAAGGGCTTGAAGAGCTTTGCATGCATTACTCATTCGACCGGTGGGCCGCTGGTGCGGAACTGGATACTGAAACATGGCGGCGAGGGCCTATCTCATCTGGTAATGCTCGGGCCCGCGAATCATGGCTCGGCATTGGCGCAGCTTGGAAAAGGCCGATTGAGCCGGTTGAAAGCCTTTGTTGAATCGGTGGAGCCGGGACAGCAGATTCTCGACTGGCTGGAGCTTGGAAGCGAAGAGCAGTGGGAGCTGAATCTCGACTGGATGGCTTATGACGGGCCGGCGCAGGGAGTGTTTCCGTTTGTGCTGACCGGGCAGACGATTGACCGCAAGCTTTACGACCATTTGAACTCCTATACAGGAGAAGCCGGGTCGGACGGAGTGGTTCGCGTTGCGGCGGCCAATCTGAATTACGACTTTGTGCGGCTGGCTCAGCACCCGTCGGGCGAACTGGTTCCGGTGGCGTGGAAGCGCAGCGCCGAGACTGCATTGGCGATTATGCCAGGGATGTCTCATGGCGGGCGGGAGCGCGGAATCATGACTAGCGTAACGCTTGAGAATGCTCACCCGGCAGTGGATGCAGTGCTGGAATGCCTGTCGGTTCGCAGCGAGGCCGATTATGAGGCGATTCGGGACCGGTTTGCGCTGGGTTCCGCGATGGTTCAGGCTTCGGAGCGGGTGGATCGGTGGCGGAGCATGGGCCGTGATTTTAATTCAGCCAATCCGAAGCACACGATGTTGTGTCTGCGGGTGGTCGACGATCAGGGCAACCTGATTGAGGATTACGATGTGGCGTTTACGGCTGGCGAGGAGGCGTCGCCAGACTTGCTGCCACAGGGATTCTTCCGGGATCGTCAGCGGAATCAGAAGCATCCTGGCCGCCTGACATATTATCTCGATCATGAAAAGCTCTCGACGGTTCCGGTTGGGTTCGAAGTGAATGCGCGTCCGACCGAAGGGTTGGTGAGATATCAAAAGGCCTCAATCCGTCCCCAGGCGATGGGAGCGATCTTGAGGCCCAATGAAACGATGCTGGTTGAGATTGTCTTGAGGCGTTTGGTGGACAGGAACTGTTTTCAGTTGACTGAAGACCGTGCGCCGGGCGACATTTCAGGCGAGGCCAGCGGCGTAAGCTGCTAGCCCCGGCCCGGTAGATTGAGTTACCAGCGCAGACGCAGCGCGAGCTGATAGGTTCGCGGCAGGTTGGATGCGCTGGTGATTCTGGCGAAGTTGCCGCTGGTGGGGTTGGTGTCGGGACCGTTGAAGATGGTGTGGTTGAAGGCGTTGAAGCTTTCCACGCGGAACTGGGCAACGAGGCGTTCGACGATCTGGATGTTCTTGATCATAGAGATGTCGATGTTGTTGATCATGTCGGTGCGGTAGGACGGGAAGGCCTCCGGGAAGGTCCGCGCATTGCGATCCAGTTGGAGGGCGGCGGTGCGTTCGAAACGAGTGGTGTCGAATGTTGCCGAAAGATTGCGAGCGTCCCACTTCAGATCGCCACCATAGTAAATGACATTGCCGAAATTGACTGGGGCACCCGACTGTAGGCTGTATATGGTATTCAGTTGCCAGCCGCCGACCAGGCGATTCCCCCAGGCACCTACGTCGCCAAGGACGGCTTTGCCTTTCCCGAAGGGAAGCTCGTAGCTGCCCGAGAAGACAAAGCGTTGGGGACGGTCTTCACCGGCTACACGATATTGGAGTTTGGGAGCAGCCGCGTAGAGTCGGTTGGTGGCTTCCATCATCTTCGACCACTGGTAGTTGGCGAGGAATTGCAAACCGTTTGAGAAGCGCTTTTCGAAGCGGGTCTGGAACATGTGGAATCGGGAGAAGCCGTTGGCCTGCGCTTCAACGCTAACGCCGCCGTTGCCGCTAAATTGCGGGAAGGCGCGGAGGAGATTCTCTTGAGCGAATGTATTGCCGTTCAAGCCCGTGCCTGGAATCAGACCACGAAAGGGATTGGGCACCACAGTGGTGAGGCGGGTGATATTGGCCTGGTCGCGGGTGGGACTGGTGGAGAGGAACTGACGCGACACGAAGTTGAGGTCGCGCGTCTCGGGAATGCGAGTGGCGTTGGAGCCTATATAGCCAATTTCGACGACAGCATTCTTTCCCACCGTCTTTTGGATGTTGAAATTCCAGCGCCAGGTTTGCGGGCTGCCGAGTTTGCGGTCGACCGTGCGAACTGACTGGCCGAGGAATGTGTCGGCGCCGAGTGAGTTGCCCACGGGCGGCAGAATTCCAGTGGGGTAGGGGTTGGCGAGGGTGGCGGCAGGCGTCAGGAAGACGCCGCCGCTAGCGGCGACCAGATCCGTCTGGCGGCTGAAGCCGGGCTGCTGTATTCCGAAGGTACCGTAGGAACCGACAAAAAGGCCGACACCGCCGCGGATGACCATACTCTTGGTCCAGCCAGGCTGCCAGCTTAGGCCGAAGCGCGGAGAGAAGTTGTACTTGTAAGGGTCATAGATGGTTGGCTTGTCGGGAGTGGCAAAGTAAACGCCGCCACGGGTGTTGAACTGCGAAGCCGGAAGCAGAGGACTGGGATTGGCTGCATAGGCGGCAGCGGCAGCAGTGGTGACGCTGGTCTGGGCATTGGGGTCGAAGCCAGCAAGGGTGCGGTTGAAACGTTCTGTGGTGCCAGTTTCGGACTCGTAGCGAAGGCCAATGTTCAAGGTTAGGTTGTTGAGGATGCGCCAGTCATCCTGGATAAAGAAAGCGGAATAGTAAGACTGATTGGTGCGGGAAGCAGCGACCTGGAAGTTGCCGCCGGTGGGGAGGCCGAGCAACATTCCGGCAAGATCCTGACCGATACGTGCGTTCGCTGCATTGGAAGCGGCACGAGTCCATTCCGGGCCAAATGTGTAGCGGCCGCTCGAATTGCCGAAAGAGTTGGAGCTTTCAATCTGCTTCCGAATGTCCGCTCCGAACTTTAGGTTGTGCTTGCCGGTAATCTTGGTGATGCTCTCAAAGATCTGGAAAGTATCGAATGGAGTGCTGCCGCCACCGTCAGCCCCAAAGTCAGTGAAATTGGCAAAATCGATGAAGGGAAACACATTTTTGGTGCTACTAGCTTTGAGCGAGGCAGGAAGACCCAGTGTGGTGAAATCGAACCCGTCGCTAGGACGTGAGTTTCCTTCGACAAAGCGGTTCCAGTTAACGCGGGTATTAAACAGCAGAGTCGGAGTCGCGGTATAGACGTCGTCAAAAAGAAATCCCCAGTTCACACGACTCAGTAAGCCGCCGGAAACGATATTGTTGTACCGGTTGCCGCGGTTTTCGATACGGTCGTTCTGCCGCATGTTGAAGAAGAGCTTGTGCCGGTCGGAAATGGTCCAGTCAAACCGGCCGACGTAGCTCGAAAAGATATCGCTGCGTACTGCGTTGTCAAAGCGGTTGTTCTCGCCGATAGCGCTACCGGTAGCGTTTGGGGCTGGCAGAAAGCTTAGAATATTCGTCGAAATCGGGCTGATGCGGTTGGGGGGGATAATGTTGCCGGGGAAGGCTGTGCGGGTGATGATGCCGTTGTTCAGAACGCCGGTATTGGGGTCGTAGATCGTGACGCCCTGTGAAGTCAGAGCGCTAAAGTCGCCACGGCGCTGTGCTTCAGAAGGGATGGTAGAAAAGGTGGGCTCGGGCTCAGACTGTTTGATTCCTTCGTAAGTAAAAAAGAAGAAGAGTTTGTTCTTGCCGTTGATCAGCTTCGGGATCCAGATCGGGCCGCCGATCGATCCACCGTATTGGTTGAAACGCGTAACGGGTTTGCGCTGATTGGCGGCGTTGGTAAAGAACGGAGTCGCCTTCAGCCGCGACACCTGATTGAACTCATAAAGGCTGCCATGAAAATCGTTCGTGCCGCCCTTCATCACCACATTGACGGTACCCCCCGACGTGTTGCCATATGCCGCATCGGGCTGAAATGCCTCCACCTTCACTTCAGCAACCGCATCCACCGGAGGGTTGTAGGCGACTCGGCGATCGCGAGTCATGTCAGGCGCTCCATCCAGAAGCAGTTCATTCGATCGCGACTGACCGCCACCCATTGAGAAACCGGAAGGGCCGGCATTGTCGAAGGGGCGAGTAAAGCGCGGGTCACTCGCTGGCGTAACGCCATAAGCTAGCTGCGCCAAAGTCAAGGCCGTGCGGCCGTTCATCGGCATGTTCTCAATCTGGCTCGAAGTGATCACCTGCCCGACGCTGGCAGAGGCTGTGGAAAGCAGCGCCACGTCTGCATTCACGGTAACCGATTCTGCCTGGCTGCCAATCTGAAGAACGATGTCTTGGGAGACGCGCACATTTGTGCCGATCGTGATCCCGCTTTGAGTGTATTTCTTGAAGCCCTGCACTTCCACCGACAGCCTATAAGGGCCGGGTGCAAGGAATGGGAGGGTGTATTCACCTTCGGAACTGGTGGTTGCCTCGGACTTGGAACCGGTGTTGGCTTCCGTTGCAATGACCTTGGCACTGGGTATGGCGGCGCCGGATGGATCTGTCACCCGGCCGGAGATGGTGGAGCGGAATTCCTGAGCGAACAACGTGGCGCAGAAAAGGGTAATAAGTGAGACTTGACGCAACATATCTGTCGAAATTGTATACCAGACATGTAACTTTTTAAATACAAAAGGCTACAACGGAACTTCTTTCCATATATTGTGGTCACCTTGCCTTTGCCTACAAGATCTGGGATTCCACTTTACTTCCTTAGCAAGTTGTTTTAGGATTGAAGAACTCCCCCCCGAGTGTTGACTGCCCTCTTATTCTGAAGGTTTGCGGTTGGCTAAAGTTTTATCCTGCGAGGGGAATACACCATTGCTCAAACTGAAACGTCTGGAATTGCAGGGCTTCAAGTCCTTTTGCGATCGCACCGAGATGCGCTTTCATGGGGACGGCGTTGCCGCCATTGTGGGGCCGAACGGGTGCGGCAAGTCGAACCTGAGTGACGCCATTAGCTGGGTGCTCGGCGAGCAATCGGCCAAAACGCTCCGAGGTGGGCGCATGGAAGATGTGATCTTCGCGGGGACGAAGGATCGCAAGCCGCTGGGGATGGCCAGCGTGACGATGACGATGGTGGATTCTGACGGGATGTATCTCGAAAGAGTATTGCCGACGGAGAAGCCTGACAGCGAAGGCGAGACCGCGAAGCCCAAGGGTGCGCGCGAAATCACGATTACCCGCCGCTTGTACCGCTCGGGTGACAGCGAATATCTGATTGATGGCAAGCTGGCGCGGTTGCGCGACATCCAGGACGTTTTCATGGGATCGGGCCTGGGCCCGGAGAGCTACGCAATTATCGAGCAGGGCCGTATCGGTCAGATTCTCTCCAACAAGCCGATGGACCGCCGCGGAATCATTGAAGAAGCGGCCGGCATTACGAAGTTCAAGACGCGGCGTCGTTTGGCGGAGAGCCGACTTGAGAGTGCGCGTCAAAACTTAAACCGCGTGTTCGACATTCTGGAAGAAGTAGGCCGACAGGTTGGCAGCCTGAAGCGGCAGGCAGCCAAGGCCAAACGCTATGAAGAACTGAAGACGGAACTGGATGGCCACATTAAGCTGGTGCTGTCGAACCGGTTCCGGTATCTGGAACGCGAGGCTGCAAAGGTAGCGCTCGAGTTGGGCGAAGCGACAACTGCTTTTAACGAGTTGACCGCCAGTCTTGCAACTCAGGATGCAGCGCAGCAGAAATTGCAGGCGCGATTCTTTGAGATCGAAGCCGCGCTGACTGCTTCGCGGAAGCAATTGGCGGAATTTGAGCTTGAGGCGGAGCGGACGCGCGGACGGTTGGCCAGCCAGTCGCAACAGATCGGTAATATCGACCAGCGCCTGGCGACGAGCGAAGCAGAGGTGGCCAATCTCGAATTGCGCCTGACTGAGATTCGCACCGAGATGGAAACAGCGCAATCGGAAGCTACCGAGTTGAATGCGCAAGCGCAGCAGTTGCGTGGGCAGGTAGAAGAGAAGACCAAGCAGCGCGATGGGTTGTCACAACAATTGCGCGAGCGTTCGAGCCAGTTGGAGAGGAACCGGCAGCAGATCTTCAGTTTGCTGGGCGAGGCCAACCGGTTGCGCAATCAGTTGACTCAGGTGGAAACGCAGCAGCAGGGTGTTGCCAAGAATATCGAGAGGGCGACGCGGGAAGAGACAGAAGCGCAAGGTGAAACGGAGCGACTCGAGAAGGTCAGAGCTGATTTGAGCGAGAAGCTGAGCGCGCGGCAGATGACGCTCGAGAACATTGCCGATCGACGGAAGTATGTCGAGACGGAATTGAATTCGCGGCGGCAGCAGGTGAACGATACGCGGCGTCAACAGGATGTGCTGCGCACCGAGACTTCGCGTCTGAAGGCGCGGCGTGATTCTCTTGAAGAGATCATCAATCACCGCAGCTATACGACCGATTCAGTGAAGAAGCTGTTTACGGCCATCGATAAGGGCGCGGCAACGGGCCTGAAGCCGATGGGCGTGCTGGCGGATTTCATCGAAGTGGACGCTGCGTATGAGAAGGCCACAGAAGAGTTTCTGATTGAGGAACTGGAGTATGTGGTGGTCCGGCAGTGGGAAGATGCGCAGAGCGGAATCAGACTGATGAAGTCGGATCTCGAAGGGCGCGCAACGTTCCTGGTGCACCCGGATCCGGAATCGAATTTCACGCGGGGACGCGTTGAGGAGCCACCAGTCGGTCCGGAGACTGGAATCGTGGGACGGCTGAGCGATGTGCTGAAGATGACGAACGGCTTCAAGTATGGGCCGACGGAGCTACTGCCACGCATCACCCGCTGCTTTCTTGCCGAGAATCATGAAGCCGCGCAACGGCTGGCGTTGCAGTATCCCGACGTTTACTTCCTGCTGCCGGATGGGGTTTGTTACCACGGCTATGCAGTGACGGGCGGGAAGAAGAGTTCGAGCGGCCCGCTGGCGCTGAAGCGCGAGTTGAAGGAAATGACTGCCCAGCACCATCTGAAGCAGATCGAGCTTGAGCAAAGCGCTTCGCGATTGCAGCAGCTTGAGGGTGAGCAGACCGTGTTGTCGGCGGATCTTGAGAAGTTGCGGCAAGAGCAGCAGCAGGAAGAAAAGAGTGCCCTGGTTCTCGATCAGGAACAGCGCCAATTGGCGACGGACGTGCAGCGAGCTTCGCGATTGCTGTCTAATGCGCGGGTGGAGCTGGATCGTTTGGCCGGTGAAGGCAAGCGATTGGCCGAGTTGCGGGAGAACCTTGAAAAGGGCAGTGCTGAAAAAGATGCAGCGCGTCTGGCAATGGAGACGGCGCTCGAAACCGAGCGTGGCGTGCTCGAACAATTGCAGCAGCAGTACAACGCGGCGAATGAGGAGCATTCGACGCTGCGGGCTGGCCTTGCCAGCAGCGATGAGCGTCTGCGCAATGCTACCGGAACTGTGCAGCGATTGAACAATACGTTGAATGAGCAGGGCCGGCGCAAGGAATATCTTTCGGGCGAGATGGAGAGGCTGGGCGTGCAGCGGGCACAGTTGCTCAATGACAACATCGAGCTCGATCAGAAGGCCACCGATCTGGCGGCTCAGATTGAGACGGCACGGGCTGGCGTTGCGGCACTCGCCAAGGATGAAGAACACGTGCGTGCACAGTTGGCGGCGATCGAAGACGAGCTGCGTGCGATGCGTCTGAATGTCGCGATTATCTCTGAGAAACGGCAGGCAACGGAGCTTGAACTGGTTCGCAAGCAGAGTGACATCAAGCATCTGGAAGAGACATGCCAGAAGGAACTCGGCATCGCGGTGGCGGAGTTGGCGGCGGCTGAAGAGACTGTGCTCGATGAGATGCAGTTGGCCGATGCCGAAGAGAAGTACACCGAGGTGCGGCGCAAGATTGAAGCGCTGGGCCCGGTGAATCCGGATGCACTGCAGGAGTTTGAGGAGTCGCAGCAGCGGTATGACTTCCTGAATACGCAGAGGCAGGATTTGCTGGATTCGATTCGCGACACCGAGAAGGCGATCCAGGAGATCGATGTGGAGTCGAAGAAGAGATTCCAGGACGCGTTCGACAAGATCAACGAGAACTTCCGCGGAACGTATCAGATTCTGTTCAATGGCGGGTCTGGCGAGATGCGCCTGACCGATCCGACGAACGTAAACGAGAGCGGCATCGACATTGTTGCTTCGCCTCCGGGCAAACGGCTGCAGAACGTGTTGCTGTTGAGCGGCGGTGAGCGCGCGATGACTGCGATGGCGCTGCTGATGGCGATCTTCAAGTTCCAGCCCAGCCCTTTCTGCGTGCTGGACGAAGTGGATGCTCCACTGGACGAAGCGAATATTTTAAGGCTGACGAAGTTGGTGAAGGAGATGTCGGATACGACACAGTTCATCTTCATCACTCACGCCAAGCGGACGATGGAGGCTGCGAGTTCCATGTATGGGGTCACCATGCAGGAGCCGGGTGTTTCCAAACTCGTCAGCGTCAAATTCCACGGTGGGGAAAAACCCGCCGTACCCGTTCCACCCCCCAGCCAAGACATGGCCGTCACAGCGTAATTCTTTGAGCACGCGTGACGACGACCGGTCTCGCGCACGCGCTCAACAATTAACGCTGTGACGCCTGTCATGGCATCTCTAAAGGGTGAACCTTGTTGTCATCCTCGGGGACCAGCTCAATTCAGCAAGTGCGGCCTTCGACGGCTTCGACGCCGGCCACGATGTGGTCTGGATGGCGGAGATGCCATCGGAGGCCGAGCATGTTTGGAGCCATAAGGCTCGGATTGCGGTTTTCCTGTCAGGGATGAGGCACTTTCGGGAGGCTCTGCGAGTGCGGGGATTTGTTGTGGATTACCGGGAGATGGGAGATTCCGGGAGTTTGTTGCCGGAGTTGAGGGCGGCGATTTTGAAGCATCGTCCCGCCAAAGTGGTTGTGGTGGAACCTGGAGAGTGGCGGGTTCGCAATGAGCTGGAGGCGTTGGGGGATCTGCTGGAGGTGCGGGAGGACCGGCATTTTCTGACTAGTGTTGCCGATTTTCGGGAGCATGCCCGGGGGCGGAAGCAGTTGCGGATGGAGTACTTCTATCGCGAGATGAGGCGGCGGTATGGATGGTTGATGGAGAAAGGCAAGCCTGTGGGTGGGGATTGGAATTATGACCCGGCAAATCGTGGGAGTTTTTCAAAGTCCGGACCTGGATTGTTACCTGCGCCCATTTCTTTTGAGCCCGACTCGATCACGTGTGAGGTGCTGGAGTTGGTGGAAAAGCGTTTTGCGGGGCATCCAGGGCGGCTGGATCGATTCAATTGGCCAGTGACTGAGGTGGACGCCAAAGCTGCGCTCGAAGACTTCATTTCTCACCGGCTTCGTTACTTTGGCGCATACCAGGATGCGATGTGGACTGGGGAACCGTGGCTTTACCACGCTCGCATTTCGAGCAGCCTGAACTTGAAGTTGCTCGACCCGCGAGAGGTTTGCGCCGCGGCAGAGGAAGCGTACCAACGAGGAGAGGCTCCGCTCGAGGCGGTTGAGGGGTTTATCCGGCAGATTCTGGGGTGGCGTGAGTATGTGCGGGGAATCTATTGGATTTATATGCCTGGGTATCTTGAGATGAATGCGCTTGAGGCGCGGCAGCCGTTGCCGGGGTTTTACTGGACCGCGGAGACGGAGATGGTTTGTTTGCGGGAGGCGATCGGGCAGACTCTGGAATATGGGTATGCGCATCACATACAGCGGCTGATGGTGACGGGGTTATTTGCGTTGTTGCTGGGTGTGGAACCGAAGCGAGTGCATGAATGGTATCTGGCTGTCTACGTGGATGCGGTGGAGTGGGTGGAATTGCCAAATACGCTGGGGATGAGCCAGTTTGCGGATGGTGGGATCATGGCATCGAAGCCCTATGCGGCGACGGGCAAGTATATAGAGCGGATGTCAAATTATTGCGAGTCGTGTTGTTATGAGGCGGCGGAGAGTGTGGGAGAAAGGGCCTGCCCGTTCACCACTCTGTACTGGGATTTTCTGATGCGCCATGATCAGAGGTTGAAGAAGGTCGGCCGGATGGACATGCAGTTGCGAAACTTGGTTCGTATTGAACCGGCGCGGAAGGCGGCAATCGTCGCTCGCGCTGAGGAGTTGAGGGAGAAATATCAATGAAGTATGTTGTGACGGCTGCTTATGGCGGCATCGGAAGTGTGTTGTCGCGGCGTCTGGCTGCGGATGGGCACGAGCTGCTGCTGATCGGGCGCAATGGCGACAAACTGGCCGCATTGTGCGCGGAGATTCAGACTCAATACGTTGTTACCGATGCTGCACAGCTTGAGGCCGTTGAGTCTGCCGTTGGGGCGTTCGGCCCAATCGACGGCATAGTGAATTGCGCGGGGAGTATCTTGTTGAAGCCGGCGCACATTACGACGGAGGCGGAATTTCAACAGACGCTCGATACGAATCTGAAGACTGCGTTTGTTGCACTTCGGGCAGGGGTGAAGAACATGCCGGCAGGGGGAGCCGTGGTGTTAATTTCAACGGCGGCTGCACGGATTGGGTACGCGAATCATGAGGCGATTGCGGCGGCCAAAGCGGGTGTGATTGGTTTGGCGCTTTCAGCGGCAGCCACGTATGCGGCTCGGAATATTCGCGTGAACTGTGTGGCCCCGGGGTTGGTGGATACTCCGCTGGCGGCAAAGATAACGAGCAATGAGATGGCACTGAAGGCTTCGACTGCAATGCACGCATTGGGTCGTATCGGCAAGCCGGATGATGTGGCGTCGATGATTGCGTTTTTGCTTGATCCGGCGAATTCGTGGATTACTGGGCAGGTGTTTGGGGTGGATGGCGGGCTGGGCACGCTGAGGGCCAAATGATTTTGCGGATTGTGATTGACACCGTATTGGGGTACGGGGATTAGGCTTGGGGTATGAAGACTAAAACTCAACGCGGATGTTCGTGCTGTGGCTCTTGCCCGTGCGGAGATCCCAATTGTTCCTGTACTTGCTGCACGGGCGGCAAAAAGTAATCACAATCGAAGCATGACGATCTCCGAGGCTGCTCGACTTGCCCACGTTGGCGTAGAGACGATTCGCTTCTATGAACGAGAGGGGTTGCTTGAGCAGCCGCGGAAACCGCATGCAGGCTATCGCCAATATTCATCCGGTCATGTTGAGCGGATTCGCCTTTTGAAGCAGTGTCAGGCGTTTGGATTTACTCTCGCCGAAGCCGGGGATCTGGCTCGATCGCTGGATGCCGGTGCGGCAACTTGCGAGGATACTTGTGAGCTGGCAGAGCGGAAATTGGTCGAGTTGCGCAGGAAGATTGATGAATATCAACAGTTGGCTAGAAGGCTGGAGGCGCTGGTGGATTCCCCTTGCCGGCGGCAGAACAATACAGAATGTACCGTTGTGACGGCCTTGAAGGGGTGCTAGTGGTGCTCGCCGGCGAGACGAAGGGATTGCGCCTCAAGCATGCGCCGGGCGGCTTCTGCGGTCAGTGGCGGCGCGAAAAGGTAACCCTGGCCGAAGGCGCAGCCGAGGTTGCGCAATTCGTCTGCCTGTGTGCGGGTTTCGATGCCTTCTGCCACGACATGTAGCCCGAGGCTGCCGGCGAGCAGGATGATTGCGCGAACGATCTCGAAGGCGGCGTGATCTTGAACCATCGTGCTAATGAATGACCGGTCGATCTTAAGGGTGTCGAAGGGGAGTTTGTGGAGGTAGCTGAGCGACGAGTAGCCGGTACCGAAGTCGTCGATTTTGAGTCCGACGCCCATGTGGCGGAGTTCGGTAACCAATTCCAAGGCTTGAGCGGGGTCTTGGACCAGGACGCTTTCGGTGACTTCGAATTGCAGAGTAGAAGGCAGGATGCGGGTGTCGGCGAGGATCTTGCGGATTTCGTCGAGCAGAGAACGGTCCTGAAATTGTCTGACGCTTAGGTTGACACTCACTTCGAGCGGCTTGCGTTGAGGGAATTCATCCTGCCACTTGCGAATGGTTTCGCAGGCTTCGCGCACTGTGCGAATCCCGATCGGGACGATGAGGCCGCTTTCTTCGGCAAGGGGAATGAATTGGCGGGGCGGAATGATGCCTTTAATCGGATGACGCCAGCGCAAGAGAGCTTCAAAGCCAATGATGCGTTCGCCTTCGAGGGCGACCTTTGGCTGATAGAAGACTTCGAATTCCCACTGCTCAATGGCGCGCTTGAGATCGTTCTCGAGGGCCATGCGTTCGAGAACGTCGTCTCGCATGTGACGGTCAAACTGGACGACACGGTTGCCGCCGTCGGCGCGGGCGGAATGTAGGGCGATCTCGGCATCGCGCCAGATTTCATCCGAGTCGCGGCGGTCTTCCTGAAGAACGAAGCCAACGCTGGTTGACAGGAAGAGCTCACTGCCCTGGAGCCAGATGCCTTTGGCCATCGCCTCCTGGACGCGGTGGGCAATCTGCTGCGCTGCGTCGAAGCTATCCACGCCCGGCAAGGCGATGGCAAACTCTTCTTCGCTGAGGCGGGCGAGGATCCAGTCGACAGAATCTCGATCGCCGGCATTGAGCACTGCTTCCAGGCGTTCGCCGGCAAGGCGGAGCAACTGATTTCCGACAGCCTGGCCCAGGGAATCGCGAATCAGCGCATAGCGATCAAGCCCGACAAGAAAGACCGCAAGGCTGAGGCCGCCCGATTGGCCACTGGCTTGATGGGCATCTTCGAGCCAGTCTTCAAATTTGAAGCGGTTGGCGAGGTTGGTGATCGGGTCGATCGTCTTGGCCTCTGTGATGTCGGTATGGGAGCCGCTGATGGCTATGACATCACCCAGATCGTCGCGCTCGATGCGGCCGCGCATGAGTACCCAACGCCAGCCTCCATTGCGGTGGCGGAGACGGAATTCGAAGTTGAGCTCCTCAGGAAGCGCGCGCCAGTCGCTGCCCGACATGGCCCTACTCAGCCGGGATAGATCGAGGGGATGGATGAGGGTGAGGCATTCGTCGAGGGAGCCTTCGATCTCGCTGGCGGAAAAGCCGCTTAGGTTTCGGAAGTTCTGGCTGAATTCGATGGATCGGTTGCGCAAGTCGAGACGCCATAGATCCTGGTTAAGCACTGTCTGCTTGTGCTGTTCGAGGAGGAGCTCGGCATGGCGCTTGCCTGAGGACAGGTTGAAGGCTTCGGCAGCAACACGGAGGGCGCGCTTCGTCTTATGCTCAATCAACTCCCAATCGTGGGGGGAGGAGAAGAAATCATTCGCGCCAGATTCGATCGAGCTGTAGATGTCGAACCGGGTCCATTCTGTACAGCAGACGAAGACAGGCAATTGGTGGTCGGACCCGCAGCCGCGGAGCTCTGCGATGGCGGCAAGCGCATCCGCGTCCCATCGCCGGCAAAGAAGCACAACCAACCCAATCGGAGTACCCAGCTTCGAACATTCCTCGATGACCAGAAGCGATTCAGAGAGGCTGCCGCTGGCAAAAACCGCGTCGCGAATCGAGTCGAGAAATGTTCGCCATTCTGACGTACTCTCCCCCGTCAGGGTGAGTAATAGAACTGGCATCTCCGGCAGTGTGTCTAGTGCCTGAGGATCTGTGTACATAGCTTCCACTTCATTCTCCTCATCGACAGCAGAACCAAAAGGTTCGGGCAAATTAGAGGATGAGACGCAGATCGCCCTTTCGCAGGGTGGTTTTTTCGCGGTCGAAGAATTCCAGAAGCGGGATCGCGTATTTGCGGGAGATGCCGGTCCAGTCTTTGAATTCGACTACACCGAAGGATAGCCCTTGCTTTGACTTGAGCAGGTCGCGGAGTTGAGCGAGAGGCTGGGCGTGGAAGACGAGTTCGAGGCCGACGCGGACCAATTTGCCCTCGCGCAGGAGGATGGCGAGGACCGCTTTGGCCTGAGTGGGATTGAGGCCGGTGGATTTGAGGACCTCGTCGAGGGCCGGGACGGCGAGTCCGGCGTCGAGGAATGCCTTTTCCATCCCTTGGGAAGCGGCGTCTACTTTGGCTTCCATTTTCACTTTGTGACTTTCAAGGCGGAGCAGGTCGCCTTCGGATTTGACGCTTGGCGCGTACCGGAGCAGGACGTCCATCAAGGCGGGGGGCGCCTTTGAGAGCAGCGCAGCGCGAAGGGCTTCGCGAGAAAGACCTGCTTCGAGGGGTTTGTCGCGGTGGTGGGCGCGGAGGCGGTTGATTAAATCCGCAGCCAGAGTTTTGAGATTGATTGGGGAGGAGATCCAGGAGCCGGTTTGGTCCAGATCCTTGGGGATCTGTGTGGGGAGGCACCCGAGTCGCTGCCGGATGCCGGCGAAATCGAGGCCTAGAGGGCGCTCGGCTACCAGGTGGCGGATGCGCGCGGGGCCATCCATTTGCTTGAGGAGATTGAGCCGTTCGGCCGCGCCCTTGCGCCTAAGGCGGGTTGCATCGAAATGAAGTTCAATCACTTCGCCACCGGCGATAGTGATGACTGGCGAAAAGGACCTGAGGATGAAGCGATCGCCTGGGAGCAGGAGGGTGGGCGCCGCGAGAACGAGGCGGACGAAGGCGGTCGAGCCGGGTTCGATGCTTCGCTTCGTTTCGAGGACGCGCAGCTCGGCGGTTGATTCCATGGTGCCGGTGTGGAAATGGACTTGAGCCCGGTCGCGAATCTGGCGCGCGTCGGCCAGGAGTTGGATTTCAGCATCGAAGACTTTGGCGGAGGTGAGGAGATTGGGTGGAGCAGCAACGTAGCCGCGCAGGACATCGCTGACTTCCACTCCGGCAAGATTGACGGCGGTGCGCTGACCGGCGTTTGCCTCTTTGACGGATTCGCCGTGGACCTGGATGCCGCGCACGCGGGCGAGCTTGCCGCTGGGGTAGAGTTCGACTTCAGTGTCGACCGCCAATCGGCCTTCTTTGAGGGTTCCGGTAATGACGGTGCCGTGGCCCTTCATGGTGAAGGCCCGATCGATGGGGAGGCGGGGCAGGCGGGTCACATCACGAGAAGTGAGTGTAGCGGCTACCTTCAGGATCTCCTGCAGGAGTTGCTCGAGGCCCTGGCCGGTAGTTGCGCTGACGGGGACAATCGGCGCGCTTTCGAAGGGACTGTCTTTGAGAAAATCCTCCAACTCCATCCGGACCAAACCTAGCCAATCCTCATCCACCAGGTCGGCCTTGGTGATCGCGATCACGCCTTTGGTAAGACCCAGGAGCCGGCAGATCTCGAAGTGTTCACGAGTTTGCGGTTTGATTGCTTCGTCGGCGGAAACGACCAGCAGGACAATGTCGATTCCGCTGACGCCGGCGAGCATGTTGCGAACGAAGCGTTCGTGGCCGGGCACGTCGATGAAGGCAATTCGCTGCCCTTGGGGAGTGCGAAGGTTGGCGAATCCGAGGTCGATCGAGATGCCGCGCTCCTTCTCTTCCTTGAGGCGATCTGTATCGATTCCGGTGAGTGCTTTGACGAGCGTCGTCTTGCCATGGTCGATATGTCCGGCGGTGCCGACGATAATGTTCTTCATGAGGCTCGTGGTTTTCCTAGTTTGGCTGATTGTACTGAATGCATCTCCGCAGGAGGAGATTGCCGCCTTCAAATCGGGTGTCACGCAGGTGAGGCTGGATGTACTGGCAGCGGACAGCAAGGGGTTTGTCAAGACGCTGGAAGCCGGTGACCTGATGATCGAGGACGAAGGCCAACCGGTGAAGATCAATTACTTTGGGCGTGGTCAAGCCCCGCTGAATGTGTTGTTGCTGCTCGACGTATCGGGCAGTATGAAGACCTTTCTCTCGCAGATTGGGTCGAGAGCCCGCACGCTGCTTTCCGCGATGAAGGAGAAGGACAAGGTTGGCGTGATGATCTTCGCCAAGGAATCGGATTACCTGATGCCCTTTACCTCGAATATGGACCGGGCTTCGAATGCTGTTGATCAGGCGTTGCGGCCCGATCTGTTGCCGTCCGGAACCTCGATCAACGCAGCACTGGTGGATGCGGCGCAGGCCTTCATTGAGAACCCGAAGGTGGATGGGCATCGGGCAATTTTTGTGCTGACGGATAACAAGGCATTGAACTATCGAGTGCCGGACGATGAGGTGCTGAAGAAGCTGTTCGAGGCTGACGCTGTGCTGAATTCCATTGTCACGAAGAACGCTGAGCCACCGAAGCCGGTGAAGAATCCGGCATCGAGAAATCCGGATTTCAGTTGGGCAGATGTGTTCAAGATTTCGGCTGAAACGGGTGGGGAGGTCTTGCGTACGGATCGTGCGGACGAGGCGTTTGCGAGGTTGCTCGGGAATCTTAGGGAAAGGTATTTGATTACGTATGCGGCACCCGTAGCGGCTCCGAATCAATTTCGCCGCATCCGGGTGTCGCTCAGCAAGGAGGGCCAGAAGAAGTACGGGAAGCTGGTGATCCGGGTGCGATCAGGCTACTACACTTAATCGTGATGCCTGATACAAATCCTGCACGGGAACTGGAGCGCCGCCGCGCAAACGCCAAGCTGGGAGGCGGAGCTGACCGGTTGGCGAAGCAGCGCCAAGGCGGAAGGCTGACCGCGCGGGAGCGGATTGATTTCCTGCTCGATGAGGGGAGCTTCCAAGAGTTAGACCCTTTTGTCAGGCACCGCTGCAACGACTTTGGGATGGGTGAGCAGGTGTTCGACGGGGATGGCTTCGTCACAGGTTATGGGGAGATCCATGGGCGCCTGATGTATGTATTCGCGCAGGATTTCACGGTGCTGGGCGGGTCGCTGTCGGAATCGAATGCGCTGAAGATCTGCAAAGTGATGGATATGGCGCTCAAGAACGGTGCGCCTGTAATTGGATTGAATGATTCAGGGGGTGCGCGCATCCAGGAAGGCGTCGTATCGCTGGCCGGATATGCGGATATCTTTTTGCGAAACACGCTTGCTTCGGGCGTGGTGCCACAGATCTCGGCGATTCTGGGACCGTGCGCGGGCGGGGCGGTTTATTCACCGGCGCTGACCGACTTCATCTTCATGGTGGATGGGACCTCGCATATGTTTGTTACGGGCCCGGAGGTGATCAGGACGGTTACGCATGAAGAGGTGTCGAAAGAAGATCTCGGCGGTGGGATGACCCACAATTCGGTGTCCGGCGTGGCGCATTTTCTGGCTACCTCGGATCAGGATTGCCTGAGGCAGTTGAGGAGGCTCATCGAATTCCTGCCTCAGAACAATCGCGACGAAGCGCCACGGAGGCCGGTGGAAGATCCGGTTGATCGCATGGATACGGAGTTGGACCGGATTGTACCGGAAGAATCGAATCAGCCTTACGACATGAAGGAGATCATTGGGCGGGTTGTGGACGATGGGGATTTCTGCGAGGTGCATCAGCACTTTGCCGGGAACATTTTGACTGGCTTTGCGAGGATGGCGGGGCAGACGATTGGAATCGTGGCCAACCAACCCTCGGTGTTGGCGGGATGCCTGGACATCAATTCGAGCGTGAAGGGGGCCAGGTTTGTTCGGTTCTGCGACGCATTCAATATTCCAATTCTGACCTTCGAGGATGTTCCGGGATTCTTGCCGGGCACTGAACAGGAGTTCGGCGGCATTATCCGGCATGGCGCGAAGTTGCTGTATGCCTATGCTGAAGCGACCGTACCGAAGATTACTGTGATCACGCGAAAGGCATATGGAGGGGCTTATTGCGTGATGGGATCGAAGCACTTGCGCACGGACATCAATCTCGCTTATCCGACGGCGGAGATTGCGGTGATGGGCGCCGAGGGGGCGGTCAATATTGTGTACCGAAACGAGTTGGCCCGTGCATCCAATGCACAGGAGTTGAGAACCGAAAAAGTGCAAGAATTCAAAAAGAAATTCGCCAACCCCTTCGTGGCCGCCGAACGCGGTTATGTCGACGACGTCATTTTGCCTCGAGAGACGCGTCCGCGGGTGATTCGCGCATTGCGAATGCTCGAAAACAAGGTGGATACGATGCCTCGGAAAAAACACGGGAATATCCCGCTGTAGTATTCTCATTGAGGAAACACAATCGGAGTGAACCCCATGAAAAATATCGTTCGGAACCTTGTGGGCTTGAGTTCAGTACTCGCCCTGTTCCTCGGCCTTAGTGCCACACCAGCTTTCTCTCAAACCGGCGCACTGGAAGGCAAAGTCACTGGAGCGGACGGCAAACCCGTCGGCAAAGACGCTGCACTGATCCTGATCACGCGCACGGACATCAAAGGCAATTACAAGGTAAAGACCAACAAGAAGGGCGAGTTCTTCCACGCCGGACTCCCGCTTGGAACGTATGACGTGTCTTGCGAAGTGGAAGGGAAAGTGGTCGATAGTATCAAGGGCGTTCGCATGCGCCTCGGCGATCCTGTGCCGGTGAACTTCGATCTCGCACAAATGGCTGCGCGTCAACAGGCGATGCAGAAGGCTGCTGAGACGGGTCAGGTGACCAAGGAAATGGAACGGGACATGACCCCGGAACAGAAGGCTGCTCTTGAAAAGCAGACCAAGGAGCGTTCCGAAGCCATGAAGAAGAACAAGGAGCTGAACGATTCGTTCAATGGCGGCATGGAAGCGATGAAGACGAGCAACTTTGAAGCTGCTGTCGAGTCGTTTGAGAAGGCCGCCACGATGGATGCCACTCAGCATGTGATCTTCGGCCAGCTTGCGGATGCTTACGGCAGCCTGGCGAAGGCGAAGACTGGCGCGGAGAAGGAAGCAGCGAATGCGAAGTCGCTCGAGAACTTCCAGAAGGCGATTGCGCTGAAGCCGGACGATGCTGCTTATTTCAACAACTATGGATTGGCGCTGGCTCGTACAGGCAAGTTTCCTGAGGCTCAGGAGAATCTGAACAAAGCCGCGGCGCTCGATCCTGCAGGCGCAGGCCGTTATTTCTATAACCTCGGCGCTTTGCTGGTGAATGCCGGCCAGAACGAACCGGCAGGTGTTGCCTTCAAGAAGGCCATAGAGGCTGATCCGAACTATGCGGATGCACACTATCAGATGGGAATCTATCTGACGGGCAAGGCGCAGGTGGATGCCAAGACTGGGAAGATGTCGTTCCCGGAAGGCACACAGACGTCATTTGAGAAGTATCTGGCACTGAAGCCAGATGGCCAGTTTGCGCCCAGCGCGAAGGGGATGATCGAAACGATGGGCGGTACGGTGCAGACGACCTACACGAACCCGGATGCGAAGAAGTCGGCTCCAGCGAAGACCGCCGCGCCGAAGAAGAAGAACTAGCCGTTTTTCACAACCAGGATCGAAGGGCGGCTCCAAGGGGCCGCCCTTTCGATGTTTTAAGGCAACACAATGATAAAGGCACTGATTGGTCTGTTAATCGCCGCGATCGCAGCCGCGTTCATCCGCGCGGTGATCCAGATGATCACCAAAGAAGTTGGTCAGATGGTGAATCCTGAGGGGCCGAAGGCGGCAGCGCCGAGCGCAGGACCAACATCGACGGCGCTCAAGAAGTGTCAGGTGTGCGGAACCTATTCGCCAGCCGAGCGGTTGGTGAAGGGGCAATATTGTTCCGAAGCCTGCGCCGGCAAAGCTTCCTGAAAGGCACAATAGGAGCGTATGCTTCTTTCCGAGATTGCGGCACGGCTGGGGTGCACCGTTGCCGGGAATTCCGACCCAGAGATCCATTCGCTGTCAGGGATGGAGCAGGCTAGCGCCGGCCAACTCACTTTTCTGGCGAACCCCAAGTATGCGCACAAGGTAAAGAACTCGGCGGCTTCGGCGATCATCGCCGCGCAGGAGTCGGCCTTCCTGCCGACATTGATTTCGTCCAATCCTTACCTTGATTTTGCGCGGGCGCTGGAGTTGTTCTATCAGCCGCCGCGGATGCCCGCCGGTGTTTCTCCTCTGGCCTATGTTTCGGCTAGCGCCGAGATCGGAGAGGGCGCATCGATTGCTCCTTTTTGCTATGTCGGCGATGGTGTGAAGATCGGGGCGAACGCGACGCTGCATGCTCATGTAGTGATCTACGCGGGTGCGCAGATCGGAGACGATTTTCTGGCGCATTCTCACTCGGTAGTGCGAGAGTTCTGCCGGATCGGCAACCGGGTAACTTTGCAGAACAATGCCGTGGTGGGAGGCGATGGTTTTGGATTTGCCAAGCGCGCAGACGGAACACACCACAAGATTGTGCAGTCAGGCATCACGGTGGTGGAGGACGACGTCGAAATCCAGAGCCTTACGAATATCGACCGGGCGACGATGGGCGAGACCAGGGTGCAGCGAGGGGCGAAAGTGGATTCACTGGTTCAGGTGGGTCATGCGTGCGTCGTGGGCGAAGACAACATCATCTGCTCGCAAGTTGGTTTGGCGGGGTCGACCATCCTGAAGAAGTCTGTGCTGCTGGCAGGACAGGTGGGGGTGAGCGGCCACCTTACGATCCACGACAACGCTGTTGTTTATGCGCAGAGCGGAGTGGGGCATGACGTTGATCAGGGGACGATTGTGTCGGGCTCACCGGCCTTCGATTTCAGGGAATGGCGGCGTGCAGTGACTGCCTTTCCGAAGCTTGGCGAGATGGTGCGTACACTTCGCGACCTGGAAGCGCGGGTGAAGACAATGGAAGGAAACAAGAGCAGCGATGAACTACAAGACTAGCCGTGACCAGCTTGCTTATGAGAAGCCGGAGTTTTTGAACTCACCGGAGGGACGCAGCGTTCGAATCCTGTCGGAGTATCTGGATCCGCTCCGTGAGTTCCGCTTGAACCACATCCACGACACGTTAGTCTTCTTCGGTTCAGCTCGAATCCCGGCGCCTGAGGACCCCAACTTCGCCGCTAGCAACATGGGCCGCTATTACGAAGAGTGCCGCGCCCTGGCCAGGAAGATGACGGAATGGTCGATGGGGCTGCAAAAATCTGAGCGCAAGTTTGTGGTTTGCACTGGCGGCGGGCCAGGCATCATGGAGGCTGCAAACCGAGGAGCTTTCGAAGCAGGTGGGCCTTCTATCGGCCTGAACATCGGCTTGCCGATGGAACAGATGCCGAACCCGTATATTTCGAAGGATCTGAGTTTTGAATTCCATTACTTCTTCATGAGGAAGTTCTGGTTTGCGTATTTGGCCAAGGCGTTGATTGTGTTTCCTGGCGGGTTTGGAACCATTGATGAGTTAAGCGAAATCCTGACGCTGGCGCAGACACGAAAACTACATAAAAAAATGGTCTGCCTGCTTTACGGCACTTCGTTCTGGCGCAAGATCATCAACTTCGATGCACTAGTAGAAATGGGAATGATCAGTCCGGAGGACATGAATTTATTCCAGTTTGCCGATGATGTGGATTCGGCGTTTGCGATTTTGAAGGACGGGCTAACAAACTTATACTTGAATCCGGAGGTTCCACTGCCCGAAGCCGAAGTGAAGACGCCGGCGATCGCCAGTTCCCGCGTGTGACGCCCCTAATTACGCCCCCGCGCAAGCTGACTGTTAGCGAGGCCATCAGCCGTATAGGCTGGTGGGAGCGGATCTTCGCAGGTTTCTTCAGCCTACTGGTGCTGAACATCCTGTTCTGGCGTGCTGATTTGCCGCTGGCGATCTGCCTGATCGGCTCGATCATTACAGCGCCAGTCGCGATTTGGCGGATGGGTAGACTGCTGCTGAGGAGCCTGATCTGGCGATTGCGCAACCGGCTGATTGTCGCCTATGTCTTTATTGCGTTGGTGCCGATTGTGCTGCTGTTGACGCTAGCGGCCGTTACTACTTACTTTGTCACCGGGCAGATGGCGATCTATCTGGTAAATAGCGAGCTTGAGCGGCAAGTGGGCACGCTGAGGGGCGCTGCTGAATCCGTGCTTCGCGTTCCGCAGGACCGGCGACTGGCTGCGATAGAGCGGCTTGGCGCTTACTTCGAAGAACGGTTTCCGAACTTCGAAATTCGGTCTGATCAAGCGGAAACCTACGTCTACCCTGCGGATGCTTCACTAACAAAACCGCCAGCCAGCCTTAGCGACAATGCGGGCATCCTGCTCAAGGGCGGCGAGTATTATGTATGGGCCCACATTCGCAATCAGGAGGGCGAGGTGACTGCGATGGCCCCATTGACGACTGCATACTTGTCGAGCTTGATCCCGAGCCTTGGGCCTGTATCGCTTGGAACACGCGAGGAGACGCAGTCAGGCGGCATCCGGATTCGAAAGCGGAAAAAGGATGTGGCTGCGACGGTTGCCGATGTCCCTGTGCCTGCGCCTCTCAACCGCTACGATATTCGGCTGACCGGATTCAGGACCTTGCCGGTCGCGGTGTGGGATGAGCCTGGCAAGGTTCGCGACGACGTACTTTTGATTCAGACGCGTTTCCTGGCGGTATTGAAAATCATCTTCTCTTCACGCCAGGACTGGGACCAGAACTTCATTTTGCTGTTGCTGATTTCGCTGGGCAGCTTGTTTCTGGTTTTTGAGATGATCGCTATCATCATTGGGGTAACGCTGACGCGGACCATCACCACGACTGTGCACGACATCTACGAGGGCACGAACCGGGTGATGGAGGGGAATTTCTCGCATCGAATTCCTTTAGAGGGGCGTGATCAATTGGCGCAGTTGGGTGATTCGTTTAACCGCATGACCGAGAACCTGGAACAGTTGTTGCAGGTGGCCAAGGAGAACGAACGGCTGAACGCCGAGTTGGAGATTGCGAGCGAAGTGCAGAGGCAGTTGTACCCGAAATCCGTGCCACAGTCTGAAAAGCTCGCGCTTACGGCGCACTATCAACCGGCAAGGATGGTATCGGGCGACTACTTCGACTTCCACCGATTGACGCCTTGCGAGTTGTGCTTCTCGATGGGCGATGTGGCCGGGAAAGGTATCTCGGCGGCGCTCTTGATGGCGACGGTACAGGCGAGTTTTCGATCAAAGATACATAGCCTGACGGGGGAGATGTGTGTTTCCGATGTAGTAGACGGATTGAATAAGCAGCTTTACGCCAACACGGCGCCAGAGAAGTTTTCGACGTTTTTTCTCGGGATCTTCGATGAAAAGACGTCGAGCTTGCGATATACCAACGCTGGCCATTTGCCGCCTATTTTGATTCGCAGGGGAGATGCCTCTTTGCTGTCCGTTGATGGCATGGTGGTGGGTGCGTTTCCTTTCGCAAAGTACGGCGAGAGTTGCATTGAGCTTGAACCCGGTGACTTGTTGCTGCTGTACACGGATGGCATTTCAGAGCCGCAGAACGAGTACGGCGAGATGTATGGGGAAGACCGGCTGATCGATCTGGTGAAGAGGAATGCGCATCTGAGCGATCAGGGGATCATCAATGCGGTGATGGCAGCGGTGCAGCAGTGGACGGGGGAGGGCGAATTGCAGGATGACATGACAATGCTGCTGGCTCGCCACAACTAGCCCATGGACATCCTTCGACGACGCGCTGCGGTCTTCTTCGGCATGATGGCGATACTGTTCATGGTGGGCACGATCGGATTCGTGGTGATCGAGCACTACCACTGGTTCGACGCGCTGTACATGACTGTCATCACGGTGACCACCGTCGGATACCATGAGGTCAAATCGCTGTCGACAGCGGGGCGCGTGTTTAATATGGTGCTGTTGTTGATTGGAGTCAATGGCATCTTGCTTGGCGTCGGAGTCATGACCTCGACGATGATTGAGTTGCAACTCGATCATTATTTTGATCGAAGACGGAGAAAACGAATGATCGAATCGCTGCATGATCACTTCATCATTTGCGGCTTTGGAAGAGTGGGTCGAGGGGCGGCGCATGAGTTGATGCGCTCGAAGGTGCCGATCGTGGTTGTGGATAACGATGAAGACCGGATCGAGATGGTGATCAAGGCGGGGATGCTGGGCGTGCTGGCAGATTCTACGCGTGATGAGTCGCTGCGTGGCGTTCGCATTGATCGAGCAAGAGGGTTGATTGCGGCGCTGGCCAGCGATGCGGACAATTTGTTTTTGACCTTGTCAGCCAAGACGCTGAATCCGAACCTGACGGTGGCTACGCGGGCTAATGAAGATGAGTCAGCCGCGAAGCTGCGACGGGCAGGGGCGGATGCGGTCGTCTCGCCTTATGGAGTTACAGGGTCGCGATTGGCGCAGTCCATCATTCGGCCACATGTGACGCAGTTTCTCGATCATGCGATGCTCGACCCTTCGGTGGATATGGGGATTGAGCAGTTCCAGATCGGTGAGAATTCAGGATTCAACGACAGGTCATTGCAGGACCTGAAAGAATTACGCAAGGAGTATGGCGTCACCGTGCTCGCAATCCGGCGGGGGCAGGGCGAGATGATTTTTAATCCCGAAGCGACCCAGGAAGTGAGGCCGGGAGACTTCCTGATTGTGATGGGAAAGTCGAGTTCGCTACAGCGTCTCGAGAAGTTGTTGGTCTCCAGGAACTGATGAAGGTACTCACTCACGAAGAGATGCGCGCGGCAGACCGCTCGGCGATTGAAAGCGGGATACCGAGCCTTGTCCTGATGGAGAACGCAGCATACGGATTGCTCCGTGCGCTGGAGAAGCGGTTTGCTAATTTGAGCCGCGAGCGCATCGCGATTTTTTGCGGCAAGGGTAATAACGGCGGCGATGGGCTGGCGCTGGCTCGACTGCTTCAGATTCATCACGGGCCGGAACATTTGCTGGTGTTGCTTGCCTATCCGCCGGAGGATTTGTCGCCCGATGCGGCGAGTCAGTTGCTAATGCTGGAGGCGTTGGGGATTGCCTACACGATGCAGTGCCCGCAGGATTTGGCGGCGACTACGATTGCAGTGGATGCGCTGTTGGGGACTGGGTTTGTTGGGGAGGCGAGAGAGCCGGTTGCCGGGCTGATCGGGTTGATCAACGGGTTGACGATGGCTCGGCGGGTGGCGGTGGATGTCCCTAGCGCGGGGTTGGTGAAAGCGGATCTGACTGTCACGTTTGCCGCTCTCAAACCGGAGCATGTGTTGCCGCCGGATTGTGATTCGATGGGGGAGATCGTAGTTGCTCCGATTGGATTGCCGGAGCGGTTCCTTGCTGGGGCCAAGTTGAACCTGATTGGCAAGCGAGATCTGAGGGTTATCAGCGGGCCTCGTGCACGTGATTCGCACAAGGGCACTTTTGGGCACGTAGCTGTGCTGGGTGGGGCTCGTGGCAAACATGGCGCATTGCATCTTGCATCGGAAGCAGCGATTCGCGGCGGCGCAGGTTGGGTAACTGCGTTGTCTCCGGATGTGGAGTTTGGTCCTCGATTGCCGGACGTCATGAGTGGCGTATGGCCCTCGTCGATTGCTGCGCTGGAGGGATTTCGGGTCGTTGCGATTGGGCCTGGGCTCGGAACTTCCGATGGGATGCGAGCGACGGTGGAGCAGTTGTATCGGAGCCACCTTGGCCCGTTAGTTCTCGATGCGGATGCATTGAATCTACTCGCGCCACTTGCGATCTTGAATGAGAGTGGATTTGCGAGAGTATTGACGCCGCATCCTGGCGAGATGAATCGATTGTTGGGCCGCGAGCTGTTGGACCGAAGGGAAGACGCTGCGGGGTTGTCCGCGAAGACGAATTCCATTGTTGTGTTGAAGGGGCACCGAACGCTGATTGCATTTCCCGATGGTCAGGTTTGGGTGAACCCGACTGGGTCGCCGGCGTTGGCCAAAGCAGGTTCTGGCGATGTGCTGACGGGGTTGATTGCGGCGCTCATGGCACAGTTTCCGATTGAGGAGGCAGTGCTTGCGGGCGTCTATTTGCATGGGCGTTGTGGGGAAATGTCGCATGAACGGACAAGCCTCGCGTCCGCGCTTTGCGATCATCTGGCGGAGGGTTTCGATGAACTCGTTTGAGTTCGAGACTGATTCGGCGGAGCAAACGGTTGAGGTGGGGCGAAAGCTGGCTGCGATGTTGCCCGAGCGTGGCCCGGTCTTATTAATTGGGAATTTGGGCGCCGGCAAGACGACGCTGGTCAAGGGGATTGCATCAGGAAGGGGCGTAGTGGAGCAGGATGAGGTGAGTTCGCCCACGTTTCCGCTGATCCATGAATACGGGGACCCGGCGCGGATCTTTCACGTGGATTTGTATCGGCTCGAGACAGAGAAGGAAGTGCTGTCGCTGGGCCTGGAGGAGTATCTGGACCGGCGCGGGTTGACCCTGATTGAGTGGGGTGAAAGGTTTCCGGGGTTGTGGCCTGCCGATACGCCCGTGGTGACGCTGGAACATTTGGGTGAAGACAAACGGAAGATCACGGTCAACTGCGGTTAGAATGCAAGCTTATGCCTCAACTGACCAACAAGACAGCCATCATCACCGGAGGAGCTTCGGGCATTGGCCTAGCGATCGCGCAGCGATTTTCGCAGGCGGGAGCGAAGATTGAGATCCTCGACCGCAATACGTTGGAGATGAGCGCTGCGGTGGCATTGATTGTTGGAGAAGGCGGCGATGCGGTAGCGACTGATTGCGACGTGGCGGATGCAGCCCAAGTGGAAGCAGTGATCTCGGCAATCCATGCCAGGCGCGGGCGGATTGATATTTTGGTCAACAACGCTGGGATTGCGCACGTAGGGAATGCGCTGTCTACGAGCCCGGAGGACTTCGAGCGGGTGCAGCGGGTCAACGTTTTCGGACCGGCGAATTGTTTGCGGTCGACGTTGCGTCATATGGTGGCGGATGGAGGCGGGGCAATCCTGAATTTGGCAAGTTGCCTGTCGGTAATGGCGATTGCGGATCGCTTTGCTTATGGGACAAGCAAGGGGGCGGTGTTATCGATGACGTATTCGGTTGCACGGGATTTTCTCGACAAGAATGTGCGTTGCAATGCACTGCTGCCAGGACGTGTTCATACGCCGTTTGTCGATGGGTTCATCGCCAAGAACTACGCGGGGCGCGAGGCGGAGATGTTTGAAAAGCTGTCGAAGGCGCAGCCGATCGGGCGGATGGCGCAACCGTCTGAAATTGCGCACGCGGCGCTATTTCTGTGTTCGGATGAGGCCAGCTTTATTACGGGTACGGGCATGCCGGTCGATGGCGGGACGTTAACGCTGCGCTAACCTCAGGCGCACACAGTCAGCTTCTTGTTGTAGCGGCCGGGGGCGATTTGGTGGAAGCCCTGGCGCTCGAAGAAACCCGATGCATCTGGGGGACATTGGACTTGAACTTGAGCGATGGAGCCGAGAGTTGCGATTTGCTTGAGCAGGTAGAAGATCAGAAAACGCCCGAGTCCCTGCAGCCTCCAATCGGGATGCACGGTGTATTGCACGATTTCAACGGATTCACGGCTGGCCGCCACGTAGCCTCCGCAGGCTAGAATTTGGCCTTCGTGTTCCAGCACAAAGAATGCTTGTGGCACGGCGAGATCCGGCAGCAGGGCAAGGCATGTCGCGTGATCTATTGCCGAATAGGGTCTTGGGTCCATAGGCTGATTGTAGAGTGGGAAGATGCGTAAAGTTGTGGTGACGGGTTTGGGGGCGGTTACGGCATATGGTGTGGGCGTGGGTCCATTCTGGGCTGGGCTCGAAGCAGGGGTTGCGGCAATTGGACCGTTGCGGACGCTGGATTGCTCGGAAATGAAGATCACTACCGGGGCGGAGTTTAGTGGTTTTCAGGCAGAGGAGTGGATGGGGAAGGAACACCTGTCGATGGCCGATCGCAACGCTCAATTTGCGTTGCTGGCCGCTCGCGAGGCAGTGGAGCAGGCTGGCTTTAAGTTGCCAACGTCGGCAGCCATCGTAACAGGGTGTTGCGTGGGCGGCAAGCATATGGAAGACGCCGCATATTGGGATGTTTACCGTGAGAAGAAATCGCGAGTGCATCCGTTGACGATCCCCAAGGCGATGGCTAACGCAGCAGCCAGTTTGATCGCGATGGAACATGGAGTTGAGGGCCCGGTGTTTACAACCTCGACAGCGTGCTCATCGGCAAATCATGCGATGGGACAAGCGTTGTGGATGGTGCGTAACGGAGTAGTGGATGTCGCGCTGACCGGAGGCAGTGAGGCTCCGTTTGTCTTTGGCTTGTTGAAGGCATGGGAGGCAATGAGGGTGGTGTCACCGGATGTTTGCAGGCCATTTTCATTAGGACGAAAGGGAATGAGCCTGGGCGAAGGGGCGGGGATGTTGGTGATTGAGTCAGAAGGTCATGCAAAGGCTCGGGGCGCGGAGGTATTGGCTGAACTGGCGGGTTTTGGGATGTCTGCCGATGCACATCACATTACGCAGCCCAAGCCGGAAGGCGCAGCCGCGGCAATGAGAATGGCGCTGAGGGATGCTGGGATGGCCATGGAAGAAGTGGGCTACGTGAACGCCCATGGAACCGGTACGCAGGCAAATGACACGGCCGAGTGCGCGGCGATTCGAATGGTCTTGGGCGACCGGGTTGCAGTATCGTCGACGAAGTCGATGCACGGCCATGCGCTGGGTGCTGCAGGAGCGCTCGAAGCGGTAGCGACGATTTGCGCACTGCGGCGTGGGGTGTTGCCTCCCACGGCTGGCTATGAGGCTCGCGATCCGGAATGCGAGTTGGACGTCATCCCGAATGTGGCGCGGCAACTTGCTGTGGAGGCGGCGATGTCGAATTCCTTCGCATTCGGCGGACTCAATGCGGTGCTGGCGTTCCGCCGATGGGCGTGATAATCCTTGGACATTATGGACCGCCACGGCGTCTCGAACAAGGATCTGGCAGCACTGGGAACTTTCCAGGGCAGGATCGAGCGGAATGCGAATTTTCTTGCGCAAGCGCAGAACCATAACCTCGGGCGCAATGTGCGAGTGGTGAAACTGTTGGCGTTCCTGGATTGCCTGCGCAGCGGCGGCGCAAGGATGGACGGCGCGGTTGTTTGCCAGGCGGCGATCCTGCAAAACTTCAGTTCTTCCAATCCGATGGAGGCAGCACATTTTCTGCCGGGACAACTCAGGATAGGCGGTAGGCCGGTATGGGAATTTGCTGTCCAACCCAGGGTTCGAGCTCAGATGGAATTTCTATTTGCCGAGGTGGAGCACTTGCCCGCGCCCTTCAATCATGCGGATTCGGAGGCAGAATCGAAGGCAACCAGCCGCGGGCTATGTGGGGCGCTGAGTGCGGCAGCCAGCATCGTGATTCGGGCTCCATTGCCTGGAGTAGATCCGCTGAAAGCCGCCTATGAGGAATGGCACAGGCTGGCCCTGGAAGCTTTGCGGCTTGGGCAGGAGAACAAAGGCTCGAAACACGGGGTGCCGAAGCTGGTTGGAAGTGCCATTGATGGGTACACGATGGAGTCCATTGGAGCGCGTAGCCAGGTCGGAGCAACAGAGTGGAACCGGGAGGAGGCAACCCGAATTCTCGGCTACTATCTCGACGATCAACGGACGCGGAATTGGGGATGGGTGGTGGGCAGTTGCCAGCAGGCGCTACGGGATGTGGCGCAGTGCTTCACATAACTGGGCTGAAACGGTAACGAATAGAATGTTGGTTCGTTAAGAGAGTATGTTGCGACGTTCGTTTTTCCAGAGTTTAGCCACCGCGCCACTGGTGTCGGTGGACGAGTCGGCATCCTTTGAAGGAGATGCACTTGAGCGCATGGCCGTTGGGCCGGTACCGGGGGCAGTTGTCGGAGTGCTGGAGGGCGGCAAGCCAGGCTGGGTAAGGCCGCTAGGCGTATTAGCCCTGGACAGCAAGAAGCCAGTGGAGGCTTCGAGCATTTTTCAGGCAGCAAGTTTGACCAAGCAGGTGATTGCATACGCTGCATTCTCGCTACGCGCGCAAGGTAAACTCGACTTTGAGCGAACGCTAGTGTCCTATGTGGACGACTTGAAGGATCCACAGGCGCGGAAAGTCACTATACGGCAAGTCCTTAGCCATTCCTCCGGGTTTCCGAATTGGCGGTTTGAGGAAAGCAAGCCGCTGGTTCCCGAATTTGAGCCTGGGTCGCGCTGGCAGTATTCGGGCGAAGGTTATTTCTACTTGCAGCGGATTCTGGAAACCGTGAGTGGAAAGGGAATTTGCGAGCTCATTGAGGATCTGGTGTTTCAACCCTTGGGGATGACATCGAGCAGTTTGATATGGAGGCCCGAGTGGCTTGACAGGACAGCGCTGCCACATTCGCGAAGTGGGGAACTGCGGAGCAACTGGGACAAGCGAGCCCGAGGGCTGCATGAGTTTGCTGCGAAGAAGGGCCAGACCGTGCGTGGGTGGAAGTACAGCGACTATTCAGGGGCGGCCAAGGAACTTGGCACAGGACTGCTGCCGAACACCCTCACGCCAAATGGAGCGTCTGGCATGGTGACCTGTGCTGCCGATTACGCCAGATGTGTCGCGGCGGCGATCAAGAATACTGAGTTGCGCAAGGAGCAGATCAAGATGCGGCCGGTGCTGGGCTGGGGCCTTGGATGGGGGATTGAGAGGGTGGGTACAAGGGAATTTTTGTGGCAGTGGGGCGATAACGGCGGCTACAAGAATATCGTTCTCGCAGAACCGGCCCGCGAAGAGGCCATTTTCGTATTCACAAATTCCGATGGCGGGGCAAAACTGTACGAATGGATTGTTCGCAATGCCACCGGAATCGACCATCCTGCCTTTCTGCGATTGTAATGTCCTTGCAGCAGATTAAATTCACGTAACCTAAGAGACAATTATATAATCAAGCAATTATGGTTGCTTCGAGTGATATGGCGCGACGGAGTTTCTTAGAGCGCGCAACGCAAATTATGGGGGCTCTGATTGCCGGCGGCCTTGGATTCCCTGCCCTCGTTTACCTTCTGAAACCTGCCAATAGCTTCGCACCAGGCGGATTTGTGGACGCTGCCGATATCTCGCAGCTCAAGCCCCGAATTCCAGAAGAGGTGGAGTTCCAGCGGATTCGCAAGGACGGGTGGAAGCTGATCACCGAGAAATCGACTGCCTGGGTAGTGAAACTGACTGATTCTGAAGTAGTTGCGTATTCTCCGCAATGCACCCACCTTGGTTGCGCCTATCACTTTGAAGAGGCCAAGGGTGAATTTGTCTGCCCTTGTCATACGACGAATTTCTCAATAGATGGCGAAGTCATGGGTGGTCCTGCCCCGAGGCCGCTTGATCGTTTTCCCGTGAAAGTACAAGGTTCGAGGTTGTTGATTGGGACCATCGAAAACGCAAAGCCTGCCAGTAAGAAAAAGGGGGCCTGAGCGATGAAGGCGTTGATCGACTGGATTGAAGACCGAACTGGCCTGATCTCGACTATTGCGCATTTCCTGAATGAGGAGATCCCGGCCAGTTCGGGATGGCATCAGGTATTCGGCTCGGTGGCCATGTTTCTGTTTCTCGTACAGGCGTTTACTGGGATCCTGTTGGGTCTGAACTATGGCGCTACGCCGGGGGAAGCGCACAGCAGCCTTCGCTTCATCATCAACGAGTTGAGCGGTGGAGCATTGATTCGCGGCCTGCATCATTGGGGAGCCTCAGCCATGGTGATTGTGGTTGTTTTGCACATGATCCAGGTGTTTATTTGGGGGGCATATAAGAAGCCGAGGGAGGCGACCTGGCTGGCTGGCGTAGTGCTCTTGCTATTTACCCTTGCGTTTTCGCTGACGGGATACCTTCTGCCCTGGGACAACCGTGCGTATTGGGGCACGGTGGTTACAACCCAAATCGCCGCCGGGGTTCCGGTGATGGGGCCGTATGTATTGCGACTCATGGGGGCTCAGGATGGCGTGGGCGTAATTACGTTTGCGCGCTTTTATGGAGCGCATGTGCTGATCCTGCCGGCTGTTACATTCCTGCTGATTGTGTTCCACATTTACCTCGTTCGCAGGCATGGGGTTGCGCCGGAGCCGGGCGATGAGTTGCTTCCGAAGCAGAAGTTTTACCCAAAGCAGGTGTTCCGAGACACCTTCGCAATATTTGTGGTTTTTGCGACATTGTTCACCCTGGCGATTGTGGCCAAGGCGCCGCTTGGAAGGTTGGCCGATCCGACCGATACGAGTTATATCCCAAGGCCGGAATGGTATTTTCAGTTCCTATTCCAGTTGCTGAAGTATTGCGAAGGACCACTGGAGCTGTTTGCAACGGTCATCCTTCCCGGGTTGGCGGTAGGCGGTTTGCTGGCAGTGCCGTTTCTGGACCGCTCCCCCATGGTGAAATTTACCAAGCGAACGATGGCAATGGCTGTTGTCGTGTTGTGCGCAATCGGCTGGACTGGACTGACGGCGGGGGCAATTATCCAGACCCCAAAGGAAGCGGCGCTGGCTGAAGCGATGGGGCCGATGGATTGGGTGGAGTTGACGCCCATTGAATTGGCAGGGGTGGGCTACTTTCAGAAAGATAGATGCGTGATCTGCCACACATTGGGTTTGGCAAATGAAGGCAAGCCTGGTCCGAATCTGGGAACAGGCGGGGTCTCCCATGATGTGGCCTGGATGGTGGCGCACTTTAAAAGGCCCGGCACGCCCATGGCAGCCATGTCATTGAAACCGGCGGAGATGAACGCACTGGCATCGTTTCTGATCAAGCTCACCCCCCAGAATTCAGTGAAGATGAGCGAGGTGCCGTCGTTCGCATGGGAAGGAGCAATCCTGTATCAGAAAAACCAGTGCGGATTGTGCCACCAGGTGAACGGGGCCGGGACTAATAACGGGCCGCCGCTCAACGCCCTTGCAAAGCGCCGGAAACCGGATTGGGTAAAAGCGCATTTTCGGGACCCGCAAAAATTCGATCCGGATTCGACAATGCCTTCGTACAAGTTCAACGAAAGAGACATGGAGTGGATCACGAGCTACCTGCTCGCGCTGCCTTAGATCAGACGGCGGATGGCGATGCAAAGGTAGCGGTTGTAGGGGGAACTTTAAGAAGGGGAGAAGGTCGGCGGATGTCCTGATTTCGGGGTGAAGTTCAAGGCATCCGCCTTCGTAACGGGGATATGTTTATAAGTCGCAGAGGTACAGAAGTCGGTTACATCCTCTGATAAAAATTATTAGAAAGATTTGAATTCAACCCAGGGCTGAGACGGCATGTCCCGGAGGACGCCTTTTTGGTAGTTGAACTCTGGATGAGCTTTAAGGAATTCGGCTGCCTTAAAGGAGGAACCGCATAGGGGTCCGTAGGCCGCGGCAAACATCATCCGATCAATCATACTGGCGTCGGCTGCTTTGTTTTGCACAGCGCCGCAAGGGCCATAGGGGGGCTGCCAGCCCGCGCTACCGCGAGGCGAAAGATCGACGCGGCCGCAGAGAGTTCTTTCGTTCGGCTGGTTTTTGCTGTCGAAGCTATCGAAGTCGTCCCCCATGAATCGCTGCGCCATGGCAAGATCGATTTTCCCTTTATTCTGCTCGAGAAGTGCTTCCCATCGCACGCGGCGGGCGTTGGCTGAAGTGGACAAATCCTTCGGGTCGAAAGCCTTGGCTTCTTCGGCGATCAGTTTCGGGTTGATCGGATAGTTGGAGCCGGAATAGTAACCGTTCGAAGTTCGCTCGAGAGTTACATTCTTCAGGCCAAGCTCGAGGCGGGCAATCTCGTTGGTCTTGTTGTCTCCGATTAGCCACGCATTGGCATAACCGCCATTGTTGCCTTCCTTGAAAATAGCTGTCACCTCATCAATGGACTTTCCATACTGGAGCGCCTTGCGGGCCCTGACGAACTCGGGTGTCCCGTTCACATCGAAGCCCTGAAAGGCAGAAATCGTGGTTTCGCTAATCACGACTCCGGACGTGTTCATGCCAAAGTCGTCACCGGAATGGATTAGACCCGGGTATCCGTCCATGAACATTCGCTGTCCCTGAGACGGGCGGATATCGAAAACGATGTTCCAGCGCTCGCCGATTGCAAAATCGACCCAGGCATTGTGAGCAATTACAATTTTGCCGTTGGCGGTGTAGCTTCCTGTCGCGATGAAGGCGCTGCAGTGCTCGGGGGCAGTGACGGCGGGGGGAGTGAAGATGCCGTGCTGATCGTTGTAGTAGGGAACGTAGTACCAGGCGAGCTCCATCCAACCATTGAGGGCAACGATATCCCAAAGGTCCAGCTTTGAGCCTTTCTGTTTCAGGCCCTCGGCGATACCTTCCAGCTCTTCACGGTATTGAGTTTCCACTTTCGGCCAGAGAATTTCCTGAGCTGCTTTTCGGTAGAAAGGCCAGTCTTTCCTGGTGTCATGAATGATGATGGTCTGGATTGCTTTGAGGCCGTCGGCGATTTCAGAGGCGAGAATTCGGCCGTGCTGGCGGCCCATTTCGCGGGGCGTGCCGGAAAGCTGGACTTGAATCCAGCCCTTCTTCTCTTTCCTCTCCGTAGCAGCCGGAAGCAGAGTTATAGATACGGCAAGCAGGAAAATCGCGCGAAATGCTTTCATCCCCCCAGCATAGCTCTGCTAGAATCGGAATCGAACGCAATGGACGTACGAGAAAAAGTTAAACAAATCATTGTTGAGCAATTGGGTGTGGATGAGGCGCAGGTTGACGACACGGCAAGTTTCGTCGATGACCTTGGTGCCGATTCGCTCGACATCGTCGAACTGGTAATGGCTTTTGAAGAAGCCTTTGGCATCGACGTACCCGATGAAGACGCTGAGAAGCTCACCACGGTCAAGGCCGCCATCGAGTACATCGAAACCAAGAAGAAAAAGTAAGTCAGAGGGTTCCCCTTGCCACGTCGCGTCGTAGTTACTGGTATTGGGTTGATCTGCTCCGTCGGCAATGAGACAGAGGCTGTTTGGGCGGCTCTCAAGCGTGGAGATCGCGGAATTGCGCGTATCACCCTGTTTGACCCGTCACGGCATGCGTCGCAGATCGCCGGCGAAGTCAAGAATTTCGACCCAGCAAGCTTCATTGACAAAAAAGAAGTCAAGAAGATGGGGCGGTTCATGCATTTTGCGATCTCCGCCACGGATAACGCACTCAGCATGAGCGGTCTGAAGATCACGCCCGATAACGCCGAGAGGATTGGTGTTTACATCGGCAGCGGCATCGGCGGCTTCGAGGTCATCGAGCGGGAGCATGAAAAGCTCCTTGCCGGCGGCCCCAGCAAAGTATCACCCTTTTTCATCCCCGCTTCGATCGTGAATCTGGCTGCAGGACAAGTTTCGATTCGCACTGGCGCCAAGGGACCGAATTCAGCCGTTGCAACCGCATGCACGTCGGGCGCGCACGGCGTTGGAGACTCTTTCCGTTTGATCCAACATGGCTACGCCGATGCGATGATCGCTGGCGGGTCTGAGGCTGCCTGTACCCCATTGAGCGTTGCGGGATTTGCCGCCATGCGCGCGCTTTCCACCAGAAATGACGATCCTGACCATGCCTCACGGCCATGGGATCGCGATCGCGATGGCTTTGTGGTTGGTGAAGGGGCCGGTATTTTGATCCTTGAAGAACTTGAGTTCGCCAAGGCGCGCGGTGCAAATATTCTCGCTGAAATCATTGGTTACGGCATGTCTGGCGACGCGTATCATATGGCTTCTCCCAGTGAGGACGGAGATGGCGCGCGGCGCGTGATGTTGAACGCGATGAAGGACGCGGGGATCGGCCCAGCCGACATCCAGTACATCAATGCTCATGCGACTTCGACCCCAGCCGGCGATGTAATTGAAGCCCGAGCATTCAAGGCTGCGATGGGCGAACAAATCTACAAGATTCCTGTGTCCTCCACCAAGGCCCAGACAGGACACCTGCTGGGTGGATCCGGAGCGCTCGAAGCTGGCATCACTGTTTTGGCCATCCGCGATCAGATTGCACCCGGCACAATGAACCTGGAAAACCCGGGCGAGGGCTGCGACCTCGACTTCATCCCCAATGCATGCAGGCCATTGAAGATCGACACCGCGTTGTCGAATTCATTTGGTTTTGGCGGCACCAATGGGTGTCTGATCTTCAAGCGCTACGCGAAGTAACTCGATAGTCTGGGTAGTATGAAGATCCTTGTCGCGATCAAGCAGGTTCCTGCTCGCGATTCGCTGTTGACGGCTGAGGCCGGCGCCAAGTGGATTGACGAATCCTCTCTCGAATACGAAATCAACGAGCCCGATGCGTACGCGCTTGAAGAGGCGCTGCAGTTGAGAGAAGCGCATGGGGGCGAAGTGGTTGCCCTGTGCGCCGGGCCGAATCGCGCGTCTTCAACAATACGAGAGGCACTGGCCAAAGGCGCGGATCGCGCCATCCATATCGAAGTGAGTGACATTGAAGGCTGGGATACCCTGGCCACGGCCAAACTGCTGGCCGCTGCGGTGAAGACAGAGGCTCCGGATCTGATCCTGGCCGGGTTGCAGTCGGATGACCTCGGGGCCGGGCAGGTGGGCGTGGTGATGGCGGAGTTGCTCGATGTGCCGCACGCGACCATCATCATGCAGGTAGAAGTTGTGGATGGCGCTTTGAAAGTGAAGCGCGAGCTTGAAGATGGCTGGTTCCAAAATGTCGGGATGCCCTTGCCTGCGGTGCTGACGATTCAGTCGGGCATCAAGAAACTTCGTTACGGAACTTTGATGGGGATCAAGAAAGCCAAGACGAAAGAAGTGAAAGCCTTGAGTGCCGGCGATCTCGGGGTCGAGAATCTCGCCTCCTATGAAGTGGTTGGCGTGACTTTACCGCAGCGTACCAAGCGAACCCAAATTGTCTCGACGGTTGCCGAGCTGGTGGATAAGTTGAAGAACGAGGTGAACGCGATATGAGCGGCATACTTGCGGTGCTCGAAGCCGGGCACAAGCTATCGGCCGAGACTCTGGCGGCAGCTCAGGATTTGGGTGCGCAGTTGGGATTGCCCGTACATAGCGTCGAGCCAACATTCGTCTATACAGCCGACGACTTCACCGAGGCATTGTCTGAGCTGATTCACGCAATGCAATTCCAGATCGTGTTGTTTCCGCATACGTATCAGGTTCGCGACTTTGCACCGAAGCTGGCGACGCGGTTTGACAGAGCTCTGATTTCGGACGTCATCAGGATGAGAGTGGATGGTGGGAAATTGGTCGCGACTCGGCAACTTTTTCAAGGGAAGCTGAATGCGGAGATCCGGCCGCTTGGTGAGCCCGTATTCGTGTCTCTGCAGGCAGGCGCCTACCGCGCTGCAGCAACTTCGGACGTGATTGTGGAGACGCTTGCTGCGCCGTCGAGCGCCTCCCGGCAAAGGCCGGAAGAGAAGTTTCGAGAGGCTGCACGCGCGGTGGATTTGAGCGCCGCCCAGACCATCGTTAGTGTGGGCCGTGGCATCAAGGAAAAGGAGAACCTGCATCTGATTGAAGAGCTTGCTGAAGCGCTTGGAGCAGAGATCGCAGCGTCGCGGCCGATCTGCGACAACGGTTGGTTGCCGATGGAACGTCAGGTGGGAAGCAGCGGACAGACGGTAGCACCCAAGCTGTATGTAGCTGTTGGGTTGTCTGGGGCAATTCAACATCTGGTGGGAATGAAGGGCGCAAAGACCGTGGTCGCGATCAACAAGGACGAGAGCGCCCCCATCTTTGAAGTCGCCGACTACGGGATGGTGGCGGATTTGTTTGAGGTGTTGCCGGCGCTGACGGCGGCGGTGCGCGCGGCCCGGGCTAAGTAGAATTATGTGGCTGTGCCTCATAGTTTTGTTCGCTCAGATCGCGGATTACAATGAGCTGCCACCACTTTGGAAGACACGGGCACTGCTTGCCATGGCTCGACAGGATCCAGAGAAGGCCCCTCAGTATTCGAAGTTGGCCTATGAAACCGCGCGGGAAATCGACCTCTCAGTTGAGTTCAAGGATTATCCCTTTGCCCTGAAGGCATTCGGGCAGCCGGAGGCTATTGTCGCCGAAGCATGGTTCTCACATCAAAAGTTTCGCGGTCCTGGCGAGGCGGCGCTCCCCTTTCCTGAAAGGCCCAAGAGTTCTCCGGCCCGTTGTGAGCATAGGGTCCTGGACAGTGCTGAGAAATACCTGCGAGTTGCTTTCGATGCCGGCCCGGACACTTTCGCCTCAGCAACGTTGGCATTGCGCTCTCCGCTGGAGATTGGCAGTGCGCTCGACCTGTTACCCACGTGGGACGATGCGCGGGCGGTACCGCTCGGCATGGAGTTGATTCGCCGCTTGAGAGGGGCGATTTCTTCGCGCCGCGAGTTCGAAGCAGCAAAGGATCTCTCCTCGAAGGTGCAGCGATTCGCTTCGTTTGCTCCGGCGGAAGACCGGGAAAAGATCGAAGAAGAATTTGAGTATTACAAGAGCCGGAACCAGGCGATCGAGCCGTGCGGAGCCGCAGTATCGCTGTCAGACAAGGAAGAACCATTTGGGGAGAAGCTTCGAAAGGTGATCCGATTGACCTCTGAATTTGAGTTTACCGAGCAATTGCTCCAGCTCTACCAGATGGCCGATGGGGACCAGAGCCGACTTGATGAGTTAGAAGCATCGGGGGACCCAAGGGTTCGGGCGCTGATCAGGGCCTTTCGCACGGAGGCCGCCAAGCGCTAAGCTGTGGGCATGGTGCCGTTACTAAGTCTGTTCTTGCTATTGGCTGCGACTAATGACCCGCTCCCCAAGGAACTTGAGTATCGGCTTTCACTTGCTCGTGCCTTGCCTGCACCTTATTCCGCAGCAGTCATTGTGGCGCTGCTGCCATCGGCGAAACTGACTCCCCGCCAGATTGTCCCTTTGGCGCAGGAAGCCTACCAACTCGCTGGGCGTGATTCCGCCGTCGCTTTGCGCGCCTGGATTGCGCATCGCGACAACTTCGACAGGGAATCCGAAGTGGCGCTCGCGTTTCCGCTGCGCGGGGCCAGCCTGCGAGCTGGCTGCGCGGATCTCGAAGTAGAAGACCCTCACGACTACTATCGCTGGGCCATGCAAGCAGGCACCCGCGAGTTTTCGATGGCGGCCCGGAACGTTAGATCCGCAGTGGAAGTTGGCAGGGTGGCTGAGGCGGTGCTCGAAGCGGGAAATGCAGAACAGTTGACGATGCTCGGGAGAATGCTTGAGGCAGCCACGGGTTCGGATCGGGAGTTTGTTGAGGCGATCCGGTATACGGGTTTGCACAACGCCGTGCTGAAGTTGGTTGAAAATGCTCCTGGGCCGTCCGCTCGTATGCTTTTGAACAGCTATCGAAATTTCCTGGTCGCGAATCTGACTGGTCGCCGATGCGCCAACAATCGCGCTGAGGAATTTGAGGGTGTATTTAGTGAGTTCAACAGGTTAGCCGCTCGCCTGAGGACGATTGCGCCGCTCGACCTCGACATCGCGAGAGTAACGTCTGTAGACCCTGTGACTCGCGACGCCGTGCCGAATACATTTGCGCTTACGCACAAGCTGACGAACGCGCCGGCTGATGATACGGCCGTGCGCAGCATGTTGACCGAGATTGGCCAGTTCCGTCTTGAGCAGAAGCCGGGAGTGAGCGGCACCACTGAAGCCTCTAAAGCTTATCTGTACTCGCGATTTGCCGAGCGGCTGAAATCCAGCCCGCTACTGGATCGTGCGATGGAAGAATGGGTTCGTTTCGTCGTTTACAGTAAGTTGCGCGAGGAGAACCCGAAAGTCTGGTTTCGTTCGGCGCGCAGTTTTTATGATTGGGCGCGAAAGAATGCGGACCGGCGCTCCAGGCTGGAAGCGGCCGGAGATCCTGCCCTAGCCGCCTACATCAAACTTACTGCTTTGCTGCCTGAATCCGAAGTAGCTCGCGTGCTTCCTTAATCAGCGGCCCGTAAACTTCCTTGTCGTAGGGCGGACAGCCACTCGCAAACTGCCCATATTCATTGTGTTTCTGACGCATGAGCCAGGTGCAGAAAGTTACCGTGCGGCAGACTTGCTTGGGGTCGAGTTCGCCCTTCTCGAGAAGGTCTTTGGCGAAGTGTGGGTAAGCAAGGGCACCGCGGCCATAGCCAAAGAACTGGATCGCCTTGCTCTCGAGGTTAGCGGCTGCCGCATTCGGCGCATAGATCTGGAGCCAGCTATAACCCGTGCCCACCATGGGTAGGCCCGGGAATTCACGCTGGAGTTCGCCGGCAATGCGGAAATGGCGTTCGACGCCTAGCAGGGGGTGCTCGGGCATCTCGTAATTTCCTTCGTCGGGTTTCTCAAAGGGGCGACCGACGTGGGGGTTGTAGTAGGGGCAACCAATGGAGACATTGAGCAGGTCGATGCCTGCCGATTGATACAGGCCGATTGCGGCCTTTACGTCAGTGAGATCCTCGCGTAGGGGGTCGTTTGGATTGACGCCAAAGCCGTGCGGATAAGGCAGATCGTAGGGCAATGGAACGCCGATGTTCTCTTTAGAAGCATCCTTTACGTAGGGCACGCTGTCGAAGCATCCGAGGCGCATCGTAAGGGTAAAGTAGTTGCCAAATTTGGCCTTGATCTTGCCAAGGACATTGACGGCAAAGCGGGTGCGGTTTTCAATCGAGCCGCCATAGCGGCCCTCGCGGAGTTTCGCGCCCATCAATTCGCTGAGAAGGTAGCCGTGCGTGACCTTGAGGTCAAGGGCGGTGAAGCCGGCGTCCTTGGCCATGGCCGCGCCTTCGACGTAGTAATCTTCAAGACTCTCGAGCTCGTCGTCGGAAATCACCGGATAGTCTGATGGGGTGTTGGATTTCTGGTCGATCAGCGGGTTGTGATAGGCAATTGTCTTTTTCGGGACAGAATAGCGGCCCGAATGGGTGAGCTGGATCGGGACCAGGAGGTCGTCCGAGGTGCCCCAGATGGCTTTGTGTTTCGCATGGATGACTGAGAGAAGCTGCCGGTAGGAAGGAAGATTCTGGCGTGTGATCCACAGTTGCCGCGTGTTGGCTCGGCCATCCTCGCGCACGGCAGTGGCTTCAAACCAGACCAGCTTAGCGCCGCCTTCGGCAAAACGCACGTAGCGCCTGATCGTAAGTTCGCCCGGCGTGCCATCGAGTTCGCCGTCGCATCCCTCCATGGGATGGATGCACATGCTGTTGCCGACCTCGCGGCCGCCCACGGTGACCTTGCGGCTGAGAATCTCGGAGACCCGCGCTTTATCGACTATGAATCGGACGTTTGAGCAGCCGAGTTGGGCCGCCTCAGCTTCCAACTCGCTGAGCGTCTTGTATTGGAAGTACCTCATTATCTTGCTTGGAGCCGGGCAGTAATGCCACGGCGATTGCTCCCACTGCCGCCATAATGAACACCACGTTCAAGGCGAGGCCGTAATTACCGTAATACTCCCGCAACCAAGAAACCCCGTACGGGAACCACGTCTGTCCAATTGTATCCGTTGGAAGGATGATCGCCATGGCGCGAGCCAGAGTTGTGACACCAAATTGATCAGCGGCCATCAGAGGAATCAACATGTAATCCGCGCCCATGCCGAAGCCGAACAGGATGGCGAACATGTACAGATTCATGTCCTGGCCAGGGGTGACAAGTAGCAGGAGCGGGATGGTGCCGGCCACAAGGAAATAGGTAACCATCATGGCGATCTTTTTGGGGAATCGATCTGCGACCCAGCCCATCACGAGACGCCCGGCAATCGAGCTCCACAAAATATATTGGGTAGCGTCGGCACTCATGGTGTTGAGAACGGATTGCTCAGTAAAGCCCTGTTCCTTAAAGATGAACTTCATGTGCTGGTTGATGGAGCCGATCGCGCCGATCGAGCAGGCGCTACCGATCAGCAGTAGCCAGAACGCGGGTTGTGAAATCAGGTAGGAAAAGCTCTTTGGCTCTGCCTTGGCTTCTTCTGAGGGGAAAAGGTTGCCATCAGGGAACTGCCCTATCTCCGAAGGCTTGTCGCGCATAAAAATCAAAGAAATTGGCCAGACGAGAAGCATGATGCAGCCAATCAGGATCAGCGCCTGCTGGAAGCCATAAGCTTCAGTGAGCGGTTTGGCGATTGCCTTTTGGGAAATGCCCGCAATCAAGCCCACGCCGGTGTAAACAATGGCCATGGCCTTGCCGCGATTCTTCTTGAACCACTGGCTAACGATGACCTGATGGACGATGGGGCCAGAGAGTATGTAGCCGAGCACGTAGAGGATCCAAATGGCGTAGTAGGTCAGCAACCCGCCGGTCATCGTACCGAAGCCCAGGAACGCAAGGCCAGTCAGCCCGGTGCCGATGGTCAGGAGCTTTCGTGGACTGAAGCGGTGAACGATGAGCGGACCCACCCAGAGGGTGAAAGTGGCGGCAAGCGGGAAGCCCAGGGTGATGTCCTTGCGCGACCAGCCGAAGGTCTTCTCGTAGTAGTCGTAGAAGAAGGGCATTCCGTAATAGGGGATTCCCGTCGAGATTCCGAAAGTCAAAAAGGCAAAGGCGACGATCCACCAGCCATAGAAGCTTTTGGGAGCATTTTCCTGGGTCATAAGAAAACCCAAGTTATCACACCGGGCTAGAGGGTGCGTATGTGGAAACCGCCATCGGCTTGAAGTACCTGTCCCGCGCAGTAGTCGAGCAGACCATCCGCAATTGCGCGGGTGACTTTTGCGATATGAGCAGGCTCCCCGGTTTCGGCTCGCAGGCTCTTGGCCGCTTCCCGATTGCCCCGGTACGTACCAACTACCCGGTGTGTTTTGGAGAGTTCCTGGGCGATGCCGCGCTCTATGCCCGGGAGGGCACCGGTGACAATCGCAACTTTTGTGGACATCTTTACAGACTACTAGGCCGACTTGCGGGCCTTGAAGCGCTCAATCAGTCCGCCCGCGATCTGTTTGCCCTTTTCAAAAGCATCTTCGTAGGCTGCCTTGCGCTCACTGCGGGTGTACTGGTAGCCAAAACGGTAGTAGCGCTCGAGGCTTCTGCCGACAACATATGTAGCGGCATAGGCAATTGCGGCCTTCGGAATCAAACCGCCACCCATCGGCACCTTGCTGATGAGTTCGCGGGCGAGTGCCCGCCAGCCAAAAGCGCCGGCAATGATCGAGCCAACTTCGGTCCGCTGTTCTCCATAACCAACGGGGCGGTCATTGGCTGCGCCAAGGAAGAAGGCCATTCGGACCTGATTCATGGTGAGAATCACCGAATCGGAGGCAAACTCACCTACTGCCCAGCCGAGGCCAAGCAGCGGGGCAATATTTGGCAATGCGGTGGCAAGCGAAAATGTCGCGTTTTCGAGCGCTATCTTATGAATCAGCCTGGATGAGACTTCGTCGCGGAAAGGCGGGAACAAGCGGGCAAGCGGCAGACCCAAGGCTTCCTGCTTGTCGAGAATTTCGCGCACTGCGCGCTTGGGGTCTTGCCGGCGGTAGATGAATGCGCCGACAGGAGCAATCGCGTCCTCGGCGTAAATCTCAAGATCGAACTGATCCGGCTTGTTTTCTTCACCTTCCAAATAAATCATCCGGGAGGCTTCAGCGCGCTTGGCTGGGCTAAGAGTGTCTGGCAATAGCCAACTAGCCATCGCCGTGTAAGACGATGCATGTGCGGCGACAAGCCGGATGGAAACACGCTGCTCCGCCATGTCCCGAACCTCGTTCGGGTTTAGCGATGCCACTGCTTTGCGTAACTGCGGAAACAAGCTCATGATGCTGTCCTAATTCTACATACGTAATACGACGTCCAACCGTTCCCGCCAGTCGCCGTTCAATCCGATTCGGACGATCTCGCAGGATTGAGGCAAAAAATGCAGTACTGCCCCAGTCATCGGATGAAAGTGCAGCGAAGGTGAGACTAAAAATAGCTTTGGATCGTTTCGGGAGAGCTCCCGGCCTGGGAAGTAGCCGCTGCCTTGAAAATCATCGTGCATGAGGTGATGCCTGACCCGCAACCAATAGTCGAACGCCTGCAGTGGCAGGTGGATGTCCTCTGTGGCCTTCAATTCGAAGATATTCAGCCTTCCATCCAGATCGATGCCAAGCAGGTCGAGTGCGCCTCGCTCGCCCTGTAAGCTGCCAAGCGATTGGCCGTATAACCAATCCTGATGAATCCGCGCCTCGATTTCTGTCGCATTGCGTCTTACCTGGGATTCGAGCCATCGCTCAGGCTGGGCAAGGTAGATGGGATTGTTGCGGTCAGCGGAGTTCGGCGCCCGAAGTTCAAGAATCTGCGCGATCAGCGACTGGATCGTGGGAAGTTCCCCTCGGGAAGCCTTGCGCTTGCGCTTCAACCCAAACTCGATCGCAGGCTGATCATTACCTCTCGCGATTCGAAGCCGGGCGAACTCGAATCCGCGGATACGGTAGCTCTGACTGCCGTCGGCCTCTTCAATCCAGTCAATCTCCGGGTAGGCAGTGACGAAATTGACCCACCATTCTGGGCCTGCGAGCCTGGAGTAACGAGGCGCCAGTGTGGAATCGAGGTTTCCGCAATCGGCCGGGTCGAGCAGATACTCCCCGCCCTCAGGCGAGTAGAGCCAGATTTCGACGACGACCTTCCGCGGATCAAGATTGCGGGCCAACAACACTGCGCTGCGTGCATGGCCCTCTGGCAAGTAGAGGAGCAACCGATGCGCGGCAAGATCGCCATGGTTGCGCCGGACCCAATCCAGCCAGATCAGCGCGAAGGTAAGCGCCTGGAAACCAGTGTCCCGATCTGGAGCCGCAAGCGCGGCAACTGCTTCATTGCCACGCGTGAGCAATGCGGTTGGGAAAACTGGCGAAAGCGAATTCTCAAGTTTCGCTTCGCTGCGAAAGGATTCCCACCGCCAGTTGCTGAAATGCCGGTTCAGGAAGAGCCGGAATTGTTGAGCGAACGCCGATCGCTGCGTCTTTTCGATCACCGGTCCGCTGCGGGAATCGGCAACATCGACCAACGTCACGAGTCCGCTCGATTTCCCGAATCGGAACGCCTCCAGTTCCATTTTCTTGCGCGATGGTTCATTCGCGGCTAGTATCCTGCGCGACCAGACCCTTCGATCATCCCAAGCTTCGAGCCAAGCGCCCTTGGCCGTGACATCTACCCTGAAGTGACCTGCTGCAAGCTGGAGAGGCAGTTCGCCCTTCTCGAGCAAAGCCGGGCGCTGGCAGGTTGCAACGAAATCCTGAATTGCGGCGGCGATGCGTTCTGGGGCCATTCAATCCAACAGATGCAAACAGCGTGCCAAACTCAAAGGAGTGTTAGCTGAACGACTTGCAGAAGTGGAAAACAGACTGGCTCTCGCTTGCCAGCGGGCCGGCCGCAAGCGCGAAGAGGTGGTTTTGCTAGCGGTCACCAAGGTTTTCCCGGCCGATGCCATTCTCGAATCGTATGAGTTGGGCCTGCGCGATTTTGGGGAGAACTACGTGCAGGAATTCGAGGGCAAGCATCCGTTGGTGAGCCATTTGACAGGGGCCAACTTTCATCTGATCGGACACCTGCAATCGAATAAGGCAAAGAAGGCGGCTGAGTTGTTCAGCCACATCCAGACAATGGATTCCCCAAAATTGGCTCGACGCATCGACGAAGCATCGACCTCACTCAAGAAGGTAATGATCGAGGTGAAACTTTCGCACGAAGAAGCCAAGCACGGCTGTTTGCCTGATGATCTACCGGAGTTGATCGACTCAATCGCTCAATGTCCACAGCTTGAGCTGCAAGGGCTGATGACCGTACCGCCATGGGACGAGAATGCGGAGGTGGCGCGCCCGTATTTTGTCCAACTTCGGGAGTTGGCGAGCAAGTACAACCTGGCCTCGCTATCGATGGGAATGTCCAACGATCTTGAGGTTGCGATCGAAGAGGGCTCGACCATTGTTCGCGTGGGCACGGCCTTGTTTGGCAAGCGCAAGAAACCGCAATGAAGCTGGGCTACCATGCGCCGATGCCTCCCGCTCCAACCGGGGTTGCACAGTACGCCGCGACTCTGATGAAGCAGCTTGAAACGCGTTTTGAACTTGGTCCTGATGCCGATGTGGATCTGTATCAGGTTGGCAATAACGGCTTGCATTGGGCGATCTACCAGAGGGCACTCGCCAGCCCAGGTGTTGTGTTGCTACACGATGCATGCCTTCACCACCTGCTGCTGGGGCATCTAAGTCAAGCGGAGTATGTAGAAGAGTTTGTCTACAACTATGGGGAGTGGTTTCGTCAGACTGCGGAGCGATTCTGGGCAGCCAGGTCCAACAGTGCGGCGGATCCGAGGTTTTTTGAGCGGCCAATGTTGAGGCGCTTGACCGATACTGCAAGGCTGGTTGTGGTGCATAATCCTGCGGCAGAGGCAGCGGTGCTCGCCCATTCTCCCCAGGCCAGGGTGAGGCGGATGCCTCACCTGTTTGAACCTCCGCGCACTCATTTTATTCGTGAAGTCGATGAATACCGCAGGCAGGTTTTGGGTGTGTCTCACGAAGAGACGTTGTTCGCGGTGCTCGGCCATTTGCGTGAGTCGAAGCGGATCGATGCGGTTGTGCGTGCCTGCGAGCGATTACGTGCGAACGGCTTGCCAATCCGGCTGCTGATTCAGGGCAAGTTTGTGGGTCCAGACCTGAAACGCGCACTCGGACCGAGGCTGGCGCAGGAATGGATTGTGCGCCGTGCATATTTGAATGAGGACGAATGGTGGATGCAGGCGCATGCCATCGATTTGGGCATCAACCTCCGATGGCCGCTCGCCGGGGAATCGAGTGGAATCGCAACCCGCCTAATGGGGATCGGTAAGCCGGTTGTTCTGACTCGCGGTCTTGAAACGTCGGTGATTCCGGAAGCGGCTGCCGTGCGCATCGATCCTGGCATTGCCGAGCAAGAGCAGTTGGAGCAATATCTCGCATGGCTGACCATTAATGTCGAGGCGCGAAGATCCATCGGGCGGCATGCCGCCATTCATACGAATCAGTTTCATGGGGTGGAGCGGGTGGCGGAACTCCTGGCTGACTGGCTCAAAGAGGAGTTTGACGGCAAGCCTTCCCAGACGCTACCCTGAAATGTAGCAGTCAATCAGGCGCGGTAGCCAAGCGGTAAGGCAGAGGTCTGCAAAACCTTTATTCAGCGGTTCGATTCCGCTCCGCGCCTCCATTCTTATCTTGTATCCATCCCTGATCTATTTACGGTCATGAACTGTATTTTCATCAGCCCGTGTGCACTTGTCGGCATCCTCAACCTAATAACGCATGAAATTTCTAATTGGCTTTTCGATGGTCTGCACTCTAGGTCTGCCTTTGCTCAATCGGTGGCGGGGGTTGGCGCGATGGCGGGCGCAGTCTCCGACGCCGAGGTGAATGTCGCTGCGGCACTCGCCTCAGGACATGTATTCCCAGCCAATCTGCCTTCGGCACCGACACTCTCAGCCGGCTCACGCAGTATCAGCTATGCGGGCGACAAGTTCCGCACTCCTTATACGATGCAAGGCGACATGCTTGGCTACGATAGCGGCTTCGCCAAATATGTAGTGAGGACTGGCAACTCTCGATTCTCGGCACCTTCGCCAGCGATTTTGGCACTACGCCGACAGCGAATGGCGCAGGGATGGTGATTCCGGGCTTGCCTGCCGCGTTTACGAGCAGCTTGAACGGGCTCGGCGGTGATATTCGCGTTCCGTTCCTGCCGCGGAACCTGCTTGAGGTGGATCAGACGTGCCGCAGTCAGCTTTACAATGTGACAGGCGGGAACGTTCTTATTCCTGTTGCGAATTATGGAGAGGGTACTGCCAGTGGCGGGTTCCCAGACGGCACCAACGTGCGCAGTCTGCAACTGAGCCTGCGCTTTCAGTTTCGATGACTTTTGAATCTGAACTAGACAGTCTGCTTCCCGACGACCTGCCGAATCGCGCGCAGGTCGTCTCTGTGAGCGCGAAGCACCTCGATCTGATAGTTGAGGCCAACAAGTTGCTCAACCTCACAAGAATCGTCGATGTTCGCGAAGCGGCCATCAAGCATGTGCTGGATTCTGTGCTGCCTTGGCGTCTTTTTGCTGGGGCGCATATCATCGTCGATGCCGGAACCGGAGCTGGATTTCCCGGGATCCCCCTGTCGATTGTGTTGCCGGAAAGTCGTTTTGTTCTGCTCGAATCGGTTCAAAAGAAAACACGCTTTGTCCAGTCTGTCATCCAGGAGTTCGCCTTGCGGAATGTCGTTGCTGAGCCGTTGCGCGCGGAGGATTGGTTAAAGTCCAACGATGCTTCAATAATCACTGCAAGAGCGGTAGCCCCGCTGGAGAGAGCTGTTCCCTTGTTCGCTCATGCGATCCGGCAAGGGGCGAGGGCGCTACTTTATAAAGGGCCGGACGTCGACAAAGAGATTCTAGTAGCAGCCAACGAAATCGCTCGCCTCGGGGTGGATGTGCGCGAAGTATTTCGCTATGAACTACCTGACTCGGCGGGCATTCGAACAATCGTCGAGATGGTACAAAGGGGATAAGAATGCCTAGTTTTTCGGTTCGTACTTCCGCGACGCAGTATGAGGCTATCGTCGAGTCGAACATCCTCTCCCGGGTGGCTGAGTTTTTGCCCTCCAATATCAGCCAGATCTTTGTTGTAACTACCAGCGATGTGTGGGAACACCATGGCAAAGCGATGGAGACATCACTGTCCGGGCGAAAGCATCACGTCCTGTTCTTTCCGGGCGGCGAGAGCAAAAAGCGATTGAGCGAGGTCGAGGCTTTAGCCGAGCAGATGATGGCTCTCGGCGCAGACCGCGCAAGCCTGGTAATCGGGTTTGGCGGAGGGATCGTAACCGATGTCGCGGGCTTCCTGGCCGCGATTTTATTGCGCGGGATTCCGGTGTTGCAAGTGCCCACGACACTGCTTGGTCAGGTGGACGCAGCAGTCGGCGGCAAAACCGGCGTGAATCTTGTGGCGGGGAAGAATCTGATCGGCAGCTTTCATCAACCGCTGGTTGTGTTGATCGACCCGGAAGTACTCCATACTTTGCCAGCCCGCGAGTATCGGGCCGGCTTGTTTGAAGTGCTCAAGTGTGGCGTGATCCGCAGTCAGTCTTTATTCGACCTGATGGCGTATCAGTCAGCCGACATTTTGGGCCAGCATCCAGAGATTCTTGAGGCCATCATTTGCGAAAGCGTGCGCATCAAGTGCGAAGTCGTGACGGCCGACGAGAAGGAAGGCGATATGCGTCGTATTCTCAATTTCGGACATACGATTGGCCATGCACTCGAGGCTGAGACCCGGTATACACGATTTCTGCATGGTGAGGCCGTCGCATTTGGCATGAACGCGGCCACACATCTGGCCCAACTGTCCGGGTTTCTTTCGCTCTCGGACTGCAACACGATCCTGAGTTGCATTGAATTATTCGGCCCGATTCCCAGCATGGAAGGGATTCGCACAGAGTCCTTGATGGCAAGGCTTGGCGCTGACAAGAAGACGCTGCACGGCAAGGTTCACTTCGTGCTGCCAGTGCGCATTGGCGAGGTAAAGATCACCAGCGACATAGACCCCGCGTTGGTGCGCAAAGCTACCAGCGCAGCCCTGGAGGCGCAATAGATGCCTGCCAAGGGCACCAGGCCCCGGGCTGACCTTGATGAGACTCAGTCTTCTGCCTGGGTCAAAGATATGTTCAGTCGGGTTGCGCCGCGCTACGACCTGGTCAATCGCATCCTTAGTGTGCAGATCGATCGAATCTGGCGCTGGCGGACGGCACGAATCCTCAAGCCCGAAATCCGGCCCACCAGCCGCGTCCTCGATCTCTGCTGTGGCACAGGCGACTTGCTCGCTGCCCTCGAAGCCGCCGCCCCCGCCAAGTATGTCGGCGCGGACTTTTGCTTCCCGATGCTAATCCGAACCCGCGAGAAATCGAGTGCTCCGTTGCTCGAGGCCGATGGCTTGAAACTCCCCCTTCAAGACGCGGCAATCGACCTGATCACGATCGGCTTCGGCTTTCGCAATTTCGTGAATTACCAAGCCGGGCTCGAAGAAATGTTGCGTGTGTTGAAGCCAGGGGGGCGTTTGGCGATCCTCGAATTCACACAGCCGCCATCGGCGCTCGTGCGTGGATTCATGGCCGGTTGGAACCGTATTGTGATGGCTCCGATTGGACGCCTCGTTTCGGGCGAGGCCGACGCCTATCAGTATTTGCCGGATAGCGTTTCGCGGTTTCCGGCAGCTCCGGAACTGGCGGACATGATGACCAAGGCAGGCTATCAATCCGTCAGCTATCTTTACTTTGATCTAGGCATTATGGCCTTGCACCTGGGGAGCAAGTCTAACGATTCGGCGAAGTAGGCACTGTCGCGCCGAACTTGTTGCCGATCACTTCGCCCGAAACAATGATTTCGACGCGGCGATTCTGCTGCCTGCCCTTTGCCGAAGCATTGTCGGCAATCGGGCTGGTCTCGCCAAAACCCTTTGCACTCAAGTTCGCTGGCGAAATCCCCTGCGTCTGCAAATAGCTTCTGACCGATTCGGCCCGCTGATCGCTCAACTTCTGATTCATTGAGTCGCTGCCCGTCGAATCCGTATGGCCTTCTGCATCGAGCTTAAGCCCCTGATGGGCGAGGACCAGCCCGGATAGCCGTGCCAGCTTTTCTCGAGCGTCTGGCCGCAGTGTTGCTTTGCCGACATCGAAAAGCAGATCGCCCATGTTTACGATCAGACCGCGTTCGGTATCGCGCGTTTCGAGAAGTTGGCTGAATTGTGTGAAGAGCAACTGGCGAAGCGCCAGCCGTTCCTGCTCCGACTTGGCGGCCAGGGCCCGAGCCTCCTCGGCCTGTTTGCGGGCGGCCTCTTCCTGCATCAACGCCTGCTTCCGCTGCGCCTCTAGCGAAGCGCGTTCCTGTTCCAGTTTGGCAGTGGCAAGCTCGGCCTCAACTCGACGGCGCTCTTCGATCTCGCGCGCGGCTTGGGCCTTCAAACTGGCTGCCTCGGCCTTGGTGCGCTCAAGCTCCGCAATGACCCGACGCTGCTCTTCGAGCTTGCGCTGCTCTTCTGTAAGACGCTGCTGTTCCTCAGCCATCGCTCGCCGTCTCGCCTGTTCTTCAGTTTCCCGTTTTGCGGCGGCTTCCCGGTTCGCTGCAGCGACGCGCTCGGCTTCGAGGCGTTCTTCCTCGGCTCGTTTGACGGAAATCGCTCTCGCGTCTTCGGCGCGCTGCACTGCATCACGAGCCATCATGGCCGTCGGCTTGGCTTCGTTTCGCTTGCGTAAGTTGTACTCCTCCGCCTGCTTCAGGCTGGATGTGGCTTTCAGCATCACGTCCGGAGCGTAGCGCTCTGCCCCTACCGCCTTGGCGATCAAAATGGCGTTGCGCGCCTGATACAACTCCAGCGGCACCTTGCGGTCTAGCGCCAAGCCGATCGGATTGGCTAGCTTGACATACTCGCCGCGCTGCAGCAATTCATACTGTGCGTCTATTAACTCAGAACGTCCGAGAGTGTCTTTTCGCAATTCGTTCTCAGCAATGATCAAATCGCTGGGCATCGTCACGGCATAGTAGGGTTCGGCTGTAACAATGAGACCAAAAGCCTGCAGCTCCGTCGTGACTTCGAACTTGGCGCGCCCCGAGTTCAATATGAGTTCGCCGAGATTCTGCGGGCGGCCCTCAGGGGTGATCGCCCACAAGACGTAAGTCAAATACTCATTGCCAAACTTGGTTGCCGGTTCAACATTTTGAATTTCGAAATCGATCTCGATTCGGCCGGCCTTACTCTCAACTCTTGCCTTTCCTTCGGCCTTCGGCATCAAAGCAGTGCCTTTGAAATCCACCCTGGTAGAACCCATACGGTGCCGATAATTTACGGCCTGTGTGCTCTTGGAGACCACCTCGGCCTTGAAGGTTACAATGGGCGGATCTTGAGCTACAAAGAGCAAAGGTAGTAGGAGAAAAAGTGTCATGGGCAGTCCTTTCGACAAAGACGCAGCGAACAGGGAGAGTGTTTCTTAAGCCGCCGTCCAGCCACCGTCAATCGTGATGACGCTGCCGTTGACGAAGGCCGCTTCCTGCGATGAGAGATAAAGGGCCAGGTGTGCAATTTCGTCTGGCTTGCCGAGCCGGCCGATCGGTTGGCGCTGATTGAGCTCGGCCCGGACCTTGTCCTTTTCGTGCTTGTGATACTTCTCGAGATAGCCTTCAACGAACGGCGTATCGACCGTTCCAGGGCAGACGCAATTCACTCTAAACTCTGTCGGGTAGTCAACAGCGAGTTGCCGGGTCATGGCGACCACCGCTCCCTTGCTGGCGCAGTAACCAAAACGCTTGCGCACGCCGATCAGCCCAGCGACGCTGCCGATGTTGACCATTGAGCCGTGGCTGGCTATCAACAAAGGCACGGCATGCTTGGTGACAAGAAACATCCCGGTTACATTGACCTTGAAGATCTTCTCGAAATCAGAAAGCTCTGTTTCCGTCACCCCGCCAACCAGTCCAATGCCGGCGTTGTTGATCAAAATGTCGAGATGCGGAATCTGCTGAAAGACATGCTTGACCGATTCTTCGCTTGTGATGTCGCAGTGCATGGCTCGGCTGCCGGGAAGTTCCGCGGCCAATGCTTCAGCTTTAGCGGTGTCGATATCGGCAACGATCACGCTCGCGCCCGCCTGTGAAAATGCCCGGGAGGTTCGTTCTCCGATGCCGCTTGCGCCGCCTGTGATCAGCGCGACTTTGCCGTCCAGTCGAAATGGGGTGGTTGGTTCCATAAGTATGAATGAAAATGAAGTTTCCTCATTGATTATGTGCCATTCCGGCCGACGCGCCGGAGCCGGAACCAGCGGCAGCTACTTACCGGTCAACGACACTTCGCGCCAACTGCCATCCCCGCTCTTCACGCCGAGGCGCAACGGCAGCGGGTCACCTTTTGGTGGAACCGTCACCTCAACCCAAAGTTCCTCACCTGGTTTGAGAATGCTGGGGTCGGGGATCCCCTGCGGGATAAAGTAGCTGGCTGGCTGCGACAACCTTACATAGGCGCCACCTCCCGAGGAATGGCTGCTGTAGAACGTGCAACAGTCAGCGGGTGAGATGTACAGCAAACCATCCTTGACCTTGAGTTGGCCGATCCCATCCTTCAGAGGCTCCGAGGTCCGCGCCAGAAGACCCAGCCGAACATACCGGCCTCGCAGGAGGTCGTAGGGATCGAATGGGGTCGTTAGCGTCCAGGCACGCGGCATTCGGCTCTGCGCCCATGAGTAGTTCAACCAGACGACGAGAACCAGTAATGCATGAACTGCTCCCACTAGAAAGCTGTTTCTCATGCCATTCTCCCGAGCAACCGGCGACGTGTTGTTTCGAGGGCGAAGCCGCCGCCAAGCATCAGCAACCCGAGCACGATCAGTCCGATGGAACTGCCCAACAGCGTGAGCGCGTGCGACAGGTAGAAGCCGAGAACGGTAATGGCAAATCCGGCAATACCGACATTCACCAATTCCTCGCGTTGCCCGGAGACTCCCCACGCGCACAAGGCCGCAAACGCAAGGCCCATGACGAAGTAGAGCATCCATCCTCCTACTTCCGTAGCGCCAAAACTGATCAGCACCACTGCGCCAATCGCAGCAAATCCCCGGATATCGAATCCGCCAAAGGTACGCCAGCCTACCAGCGCGAGAAATGCCACTACCACCAGAAAGGCCCAATAGGCCTCAACCGGCGTATGGCGAGATCGATTTCCATCGAAGACCGCAATCACCAGGACCACAATCGTGAGGGGAATCAATCCGATGCCTCCCAGCCACATCAGCGGTCGGTAACGGCTGAGAAAATAAAGCAGCGCCAGCCCCAGCCAGAAGCAAAGCACAGGCAACTCGTCGTGACCTTTCGGGCCGCGCACGTTCCACTCCGAGCTGACCCAGAGCGGCAACAACAGGCAAGCCAGCACAAGCTGCAGCCAGTCTCGAATCAACCAATATCCCGCCGCGGCGCCAATCGCCCAAAGCAGCATCCAGCCATTCCAACTGCTGCCCAAATTAAAAATCTGACCTGCCAGTGCAATACCGGCTCCCAGACAGGCGGTGCCAATGCCGTGTAGCGCCATTCGCAATGTTGGAGCTTGGGTAACAAATCCAGCGCCAACGTGAAAGCCTGCCGTCAGCCCAATCACGAGCACCATTTTGAGAGTCTGAGACATGTCCTGCCAGTTGGAAGCAACAAATGAGATGACTCCCGCGCCGATGAGAAGTGCCCCAAAACCCCAGGCAATAGTGGCAGCCCAGCGGGTCTTGGCGGGAGGCGCTTGGTTTAACTCAAACTCGCGGATCCGCGCTGCCGTTGCCTCATCGATCAGGCCAGCGGCGAGCCAACGTTCCAGATGGGTGGCGCCAAGTTTGTGCATTCCGGTTTTGACAACTATAGCGCTGTGTTAGGTTTGGGAAAAGTGCTCTATGACCCCGCCCATCAGCCATTTGCCCCTGAGGGTTGGATTTTTCGCGCACTGTTTGCCTTCGCGGCCCTGATGCGCAGCTTTGGCGCACTGCTGGCAATGCAGACCAGCAGCATTCTGTTGGGATTGCCTCTAGTTGCGCTGCAGCAATGGATCCCGATGCCGCGTCTCTTGGGCCAGCGGCTGCTGCAAGCTTTGCCCGAAACCGTGATGGCATTGCTGATCTCCTGGCTATTGTTGCGCTACGCCCATAAGGCGTCGCTTTCTGAACTGGGCCTCGGCTGGAGACCTGGCGCCTGGAAAGAAGTTTTGCTCGGCGCTCTTGGTGGCATGTTGGCGCTCCTGCTCGCGGTGCTGCCCCTGCTGGCGCTTGGATTGGGACAGTTTGAGGCGAGCGAGTCGAAGATTCGCGGACCCTTTGGACTGGTGGTGCTGCTGGGTTTGATTGCTCTCGCGGCGTTCAGTGAGGAATTGATCTTGCGCGGCTACGCTTTTCAGACACTGGCTTATCCATTGCACATGATGGGAGCTGTGATCCTGACCAGCGGCGCGTTCGCTGCGCTTCACTGGAATAATCGCGGCGCCAATGAATTCACGGTCGCCAACACGTTTCTTGCGGGGTGCGTGCTAGGTATGATGCTCGCTTGGCGACGGAGTTTGTGGCCCGTTGCGGCAGCGCACTTTGGATGGAATCTGGCAACGATCCTGCTTGGCCTGAATGTAAGCGGGATCGTGATTCCCCTCGTCCCGTTCCGCATCGCCTGGCGCATCGACACGACCTGGACTGGAGGCGCCTATGGGCCGGAGGGGGGCGTGCCGTGTACCATCGTACTTAGCCTTCTACTCTTGATTTTGATCCGTCTTTACTACCATCGCCACACCAGCGGACAAACCAGCGCATGAGCGAATTCCTGCCCCTGCTGCCGGCACTTTCGCTAGAGGCCATCTTTTACTTTCTGCCGCTCTGGCCAAAGTTCTCTGGCTGGTTCATGCGGCTCCCACGCCCACTACAGGCAGCATTGATCTGGGTAAGCGGGGTATTGCCCATATTGCTCTTACACGCAGCGCAGGGTCTGACTCCACGCGAGTTTCCCCTGCTCGCCGTTTGTCTTGGCGTTGTATGTATCTGGTACCTCGCATTGCCAAAGAAACCCATGGCTGACTTGCTGTTGCTCGCGATATTGGCGGCGCTCATACTCTTGCCCTGGTTCAGGGACGCGTTCCCCTCCCCTCCGGAGACGACCAAGCTCGGGTTTCTGAACAAGCAACTCTGGATGAGAGTCGGAATCACGGTGTTTCTTTACTTGAGGGGCTGGAAAGTGCCGGGCTTCGGATTGCTGCCAACTGCAAAGGATTGGTCGGTCGGCATTCGATACTTTTTCTACTTCCTCGCCATCTTGCTGCCCGTCGGGTTCTATTTCGACATCCTGCGAATCCAGTTTCCGAAATTGAACACGTGGATCATTCCCTTTGCTGCAATAGGCACATTCCTGGCGATGTATGTATTCCTGGCGTTGGTTGAGGAGTTCTATTTCCGCGGCATCCTGCAGCCCTTGTTGATCAAAGGCCTGGGTGAAAAATGGATAGGCCTGATACTGGCAAGTATCTGTTTCGGAGCGGTGCATTTGCCGTTTCGAGACTTTCCGAATTGGCGGTTTGCAGCGCTGTCAACCGTGGCTGGAATCTTCTACGGTCTGGCATTCGAGAAGGCAGGTTCACTGAAGGCGGCCATGGACGCATGCACTCGTCAATACAGTCTGGACTATCGTTTTCTCCAGATCGCTCTAATAGGGTGAAAGCGGCTGAACCAAGCCCTGGGCCTCGGCCTGACGCGAAATGGTTTCGAGGGCATTCAACCAAGGTGAAAGTTCAGGAATACCTTCAGCGAATGCGAACTCGATGGCAGCAAATGCCTGCTTTTCAGTGGGACTTGCCCAGCGCGTGTCACTCAGCAACGCAAGAGTTCTTGCGCCAGGATTGGAGCCTGAGCCCAGTGCTTTCCATCGAGCAATCTCTCCTTCAAACTCCGCATATACAAGCCGCATGTTCGCATAGCTTGACTCGAGCTGCCTCCAAGCACTGGAGTTGTCGCTGCTGAGGCTGCCCAATCGTCCTGCGATGGCAAAATGCTTCGGTACCCCGCTTCGGTCGAACATGGGCCACCAGAACTGCCCCGCCAGATTCCGATTAAATACGACAACCCTGGGGGTTGGAGTGTAGTCGAGCTCTTCTTTCTGAAGATTCTCGAGCAAAGCCAGATAATGTTTGCGCCGCACATCCGCTCTCGCTTGAACTGCCGCATTGATCTGATGAAAGTAATCCTCGAGCGGTCGAGTGACCCTGTAGCCACTGCGCAAGTCTTCGAGCAATTGTTGCGCGACTTGAGCATTCAGCACTTGGCGCTCCCCAAGTATCAGGGCCTCGAGGAGATTGTCGCGATCGACCATAACAAGCACGTTCGAACCTTGCTTGCCGGCCTCAATCTCTGCTTCAAACAGCGTCAATGATTTTGAAACTTGCTTTTGCTTCCAGACCAACCTCCGTGCACTCAGCCATCGTGGGTCCGAGGAAAACCGGACCGCACCCTCCATGAAAAGCTGGGCTGAGGAAAAGGATTGCTTGTCCGCGACGCGGCTGACCACGAGCATCGCCGGAATCTTCACGCTTCCCGAGGAATCTTTGATCTCCCGAAAGGCAAACGCATGAGTGATCGCCCAAAAGTTTTGATCATCGGGCTCACCGGCCGCGTCGCCAATGAAGCCGGGCTTCAGGTCGGGCCTTCTGGCAGGTTTCGCATGTTCGATTCTCTTGAACTGGGCGGGTAAACGAACGGCAATAACGCCATCCAATTCCATCTCCGAGTAACCACTGAGTTCGACTTTCTTGCTAGTGCATGAACTGAGACATAAGACGGCCCCCAGGACCGCGCAAATCGACCTCCATCCAGAAACTCGTATTCGAAACCGCACAAACCATCGTAAGGCATTGGCCGATGTTAGAATAATGGGCGATGTCGTAGTTCAGGGCGCGTAGCTCAGTTGGTTAGAGCACCTCGTTTACACCGAGGGGGTCCGGGGTTCGAGTCCCTGCGCGCCCACCATCCAAATCTTCCGGCCCTCATGTATCGTGGACGATTCGCTCCTTCACCAACCGGTCCGCTCCATTTTGGTTCTCTCGTTGCAGCGCTTGCCAGTTGTCTCGAAGCTCGCAGGAATAGCGGAAAGTGGCTGGTGCGAATTGAAGATGCGGACACGTTGCGCTCGCGGAACGAAGCCTCGACTGAGATCCTTTCCACCCTCAACAACTTAGGCTTTCATTCTGACGAGCCTGTGATTTTCCAGAGCTCACGATCTGCGGTTTACCAAAGCGAACTGAGCCGGATCGCAGCGTTCACCTACCCATGCTCTTGCAGTCGAAAAGAGATCGGAGAGACCGGCGTAGCAAACTACCCGGGTACGTGTCGGCAGGGGGCTTCGCAGGGGAAGACAATTCGGGCGATTCGGGTCAGAGTCGATTCAGAGCCCATATGCTTCGACGACTTACTTCAGGGGCGATTTTGTTCAAACCTCGAAGTAGATCTGGGGGATTTCCCACTGCTCCAGACCACTACGGGCATTTATTCTTATCAGCTTGCAGTTGTAGTTGACGACGAAGCACAAGCAGTGACGGACGTGGTTCGCGGAGCGGATCTGCTGGATTCTACACCGCGCCAAATTCATCTCCAACGACTGCTCGGATACCGAATGTTGCGCTATCTGCATATCCCTGTTGCGACTGGCTGGGATGGCGAAAAGCTCTCCAAACAAACACTGGCTCCAGCACTGGAACCAGCCGAGGCCAGCAGGCTGCTTTGCGAGGCACTCAACTTCCTGGGTCAGTGTGCCCCCGACGGATTGTCTCGACAAGACCTAACGAGTGTTTGGGATTGGGCTAATTCGAATTGGAACCGGTTGCGGTTGCCGGCCTGCCCGGCGCTCCCAGCGCCTTGATCGCCTTCTCGACTTCAATCAGGTCTTCCTTCATTGCGGCATTCGAGCGCGCGCTTCGTATCAGATCTTCAAACATGCGTTGGGCAATGTGGTAGTGTTCACGTGCCTTGGTTGGCTTGTTCATTGCGGCAAATATTTGTCCGACGGCCAAATGAGCCTCCGCAACCTCGCCTTGTGCCCCTGCATTCGAGCGGTTCTGAATGGCAAGCTCTTCGCGGTCTTTCAGGGCGGTCTCGGCCAGGGCAAGAGCCTCCCTCGGCTTGCCAAGCGCTAACAATGTTTGGGCTGTGCGTATCCGGTTGGTTTCAAGCAGCGTCCTGCTTCGGACATCCCTGGCATCCGCCTTAGCAACGCGTTCAAAATAAGGGCGGGCTGTCTCAAACTGCTCAAGAGCATCCCCATGGCGAGAAAGGCGCTTCAGGATCAATCCGAAATTGTTGTGCGCCCAACCTTTGCTGAGCTGATACTGCACATTTGCCGGGTCGGTTAGGTAAATGCGTGTGTCAATATCGAGCGCCCTCTTGTAATGTTTCAGACTCTCAACGAGCTGACCTTCATGCAGAGTGATCGAGCCCATCCGCGCCAGGGCAAGCGCCAGCCCACGCAAGTCTGGCGTCGAGTCTGGATTACGAGCAACGATCTCCTCATACATTTTCAAGGCCTCTCGCCGAGTCTCGAGGACCCCGGCAAAATCACCCATTTGCGAAAGACTGCCGCTGAGCGATGTCAAGCTGGTTGCAAGTGCCCGTTTGAACAAGACGTTATCTGGGTCACCTTCAAACAAGACCTGCCGGATGCCCAACGCCTTCCGTTCATAGCCCAGGCTTCCTTCGGAATCACCCACTGCTCTCAGCGCAGCGCTGATGCGCCCGTAGGAGCGTGCCAGATTGTCGCTCGCCCTAATAAATTCAGGAGCCTTCTTCGACTGAAGGCGTATGGCCTCGCGGATTGCCTCGCTCTTGCGATAACTCTCAAGTGCTTGCGCGGTTCGGCCCAGATTCGTCGATCCAGGGCGCCCCTGCACATCGCCGATTTTTTCGAAGGCGGCAGCCAGATCTTCCTGCAGCTTCGGATCGCTATTCTCTTGCTGTGCGAGTTGGTTTAAGTATCCCAATGCACTATTGACCAGCTTCAAACGCACCTCGGTCGTGCCCTGCAGGCTGATCAAGGCCCCGTCGGCTTCGAGCAGCGAGTTCGCGAGGCTGCGCAATTGTTCAAAGCGTTGGCGTGAACTCTCCTCGCTGGCCCGGGCCTGACCGGCCTGGTACAGGCCAAAGCCAAGTGCAAGCACCAGAGCTAGAGCTGCCATTGTCGCCACCGAAACCATTTTTATGTTGCGGCGAACGAACTTTTCGAGGCGATAGCCCTTTGTCTGCGCTCTGGCCGAAATCGGGCGCATCGCAAGATGAAGCGTTATGTCTTCATTCAATGCGTCAACGCTGCGGTACCGTTGGCCAAGCTCATACTCCAGCGCCTTCAGAACAATGTTGTCGAGGTCGCCGGCTATTCTGGCATCGCCAGTCAATGCGCTGGGCTTCTGCGGCGCCTCACGCCGCAGCTTCTCGATGATTTGCTGCGTACTCAAGCCCGTAAAATCATGCGGTTTTTGACTGGTGAGAAGAAAAAACAGGATCCGTCCCAGCTCGTAGCAGTCGCTCTCAATCGTTAGCGGCTCTCCGCGAAGCTGCTCTGGGCTCGCCCACCAAGGCGTCAAGGCAGGCATCATCGTAATCGTATGATCTTCGCGGTCGATGTCCTCCTGCTTTGACAAGAGGCGGGCGATTCCGAAATCGACCAGCTTGGGACAACCCTCGCGGGTGATCAGGATATTGCTTGGCTTGATGTCGCCATGAACGATCAGGTTCCGGTGTGCGTACGCAACTCCATCGCAAATTCCTTGAAAAACCTTCAGCTTCATCGAGAGGGTGGGCTGGGTCTCAGTCATCCAACTTTCCAGATTCTGCGCGTCCAGATACTCGGTGACGATAAATGGCAACCCTTCAGGGGTTACACCTCCATCGAGAAGCCGCAGGATGTTCTCGTGCGTCAATCGCGCAAGGATCTGCCGCTCCATGCGGAAGCGGCGGCTTAAGTAGTTCAGGTTTCCGGCAAATCGAATGACCTTGAGCGCCACCTGTAGCGGCACTCCATCCATCTGCTTGTGGGCCAGATAGACGCTTCCCATGCCACCCTTGGCGATCAGGCTTTCCACCCGGTAATCGCCAACCCACCGGCCCTCCAGGCCATCGCCAAGGCCGCTCAGTTGGACCGGCGCTTCCTCCAGAAACTCGGAAGCATCGTCGAAGCTGGCGAGCAGACTTTCAACTTCTGCTATTAGCTCAGGGTCGCCAGAAGAGGCTTCAAGCACAAATGTCCTGCGGCTCTCCCTGGGGAGTTCGGAGGCGTCGTGCAAGATCTGCTTGACCTGTTGCCAGCGATCAATCACATTCCCATGCTCTCACTGGATGGGTTTCTAGACAATTCCCTGAACAACCAGGCCTTGGCCGTTACCCAATCGCGCTTGACTGTCGCTGGGGAAACTCCAACGATATCTGCCGTTTCTTCGATAGAAAGTCCCGCGAAGAACCGTAGTTCGACGATCCGGGCTTGTTGCGGATCCACTTTGGCCAATGTCTTCAATGCATCATCAAGCGCAATGATTTCCCAGTTCTTCTTCTCAGTCACACCGATCGCTTCATCCAGCGAGAGCGCAGCGAAGCCGGACCCCCGCTTTTGAGCGCGAGTGGCGCGGATATGGTCGACGAGTATGCGCCGGATCATCTGAGCGGCTATGCCAAAAAAATGCGACCTGCTCTTCCAGCTCACATCGCGCTGCTGGATCAATTTCATGTACGCTTCGTGAACCAGCGCCGTGGCCTGCAGCGTATGTCCAGGCGCTTCAAAGCGCATGTAGCTGGCGGCTAACCGCCGCAATTCATCGTAGACAAGCGGCAGCAGATCGGCCAGTGCCTGCCGATTGCCCTGTGACCAGCTTTGCAACAACTGCGTGACGTCGTGACTGGTAGATTCCAACTCTTGTGCCTCAAGAACCATTCCGGACAACTCCTTACGCTATTTACTACGCGGAAGCGGCCGGAACGTTCAGATCAAACTGCCCTTTATTATGCAATTTCGGGGGATGAAATGGGGTTTCAATTCGATGAGAAGATAGAAGGGTATAGCAATGGGGAGAGCGTTGGAGGGGAAACTTCACAAAAGAGCCGACTTTGCCTCGCGAATCCTCGCTGGCAATCGGGAGCTCGTCGTGTACCTTCCACCCGGCTACGACGAACATCCAGATCACCGCTATCCGGTCATGTATCTTCATGACGCTCAGAACGTGTTTGAGGGGCACACAGCCTTCGTTCCGGGAAGTTACTGGCGTATCGCCGAAACCGTAGAGCGGTTGATCAGCGAAGATCGCCTCCAACCGATGATTTTGGTGGGCATTCCTCACGGAGGCGATCGACGGGTCGATGAGTTCACTCCCAGCCGCAATCCTCAGAACAACTACGGTGGTCAGGCGCCCATGTATGGCCGAATGCTTGTTGAAGAGGTGCTGCCTTTTATCGAGCACCAGTATCGAGTTCTCCCCGGCGCCAGGAATACTGGCTTGGGAGGCAGTTCCTTGGGTGGGCTCGTCACAATTTATCTGGGAATCCGCTACCCGGAAAAGTTCGGCAAGCTTGCAGTAATGTCACCGTCCGTTTGGTGGGACTACCGGATGATCCTTCGAAAGATTGTCTCTGTCACCCACAAGCACCGTGCCCGAATCTGGCTCGACGTTGGCTGCCACGAGGGTTCGAATCCGAGAGGAACGCTGCGTGACGTCAGGCTTCTGAGAGATGTACTGGTTCGCAAAGGCTGGAAGCCCGGCGTGAACCTCTTCTACTACGAAGACCCGGGCGGCGCACATGAAGAGCAGGCATGGGCTAGCCGCGCCCCGCACATGCTCCAGTTTCTGTTTCCCACGGTAAACGCTCAAGTGGAGCTGCCCTTGGCGCTCGATCTCGCTGGCTGAGTTACTTGATCGCCTTCCAGGCAATGAAGAGCCCATCGGGTGGAACGTCTTCCCAATACGAGATGAACTCGCTTGAGACTTCGCGGCAATGCTTCGCTAGCAGTCGTTCCATTTCGTTGCGATCGAACCAACGCTCCCAGGCAGGAGTCTCAAACCGGCCCCATTGTGCAATGTTCTTGTCGATGATGACCAGCCGGCCGCCAGGTTTGAGCACCCGGGTCAACTCCGCCACAGCCGCTTCGATGTCTACGGCATGTTCCAGGCTTTCCGTTGCGTAGACGAGGTCGAAAGAACTGTCACGAAATGGATACTGTGTCAGGGTGCCGCAACATGCTTTGAGCGGAGGGTGGGCGTGGGCCAACATCGCCAGCGCAAGATCGAGGGCAACAATTTCCGCATTTGGGTTCTGGTCTTTCAGCACCCTTGCGAATCGGCCTTTGCCGCAACCGGCATCGAGCGCAAGCTTGCCATTCATGTCGCCGAAGTAGCGCGCGATCAATTGCACATGATAGATGTGCGGATCGATTGTCGAAGGGAAGTGCTGCTCATCGGCAGCCGCATCTTCAAAGCTGCGCCTGATTTGCTCCAAAGTAATCACGGGAGCGGCCTGGCTGGGCCGCTCCCGTCGAAATCGATCCTTGAACCAGGAGAACAATGGTTAGGGGTGGGTCAGGAAGATCGGTAAGCCCAACTTGTCGGTATAGTTGGGCCGGTACCGCTCTGTGTTGTACATCGAGCCGAGTTCCACCTTGCGCGGGCCGAGTTTCGGATCGGGAATCTGGCTCATTGCATAGCAGCCATTGACGATCGCCGTCATCAGGCCGCTCTTATTCTGGATAATCGTGTCGAGGGCCATGTTGCCAAATGTAGTGGCGACCATCTTGTCGACAAAATCAGGGGAACCGGACCGGAGATCATAGGTCAGATCGCTGACAATTGTCTCCTCCTTGAAACGCTTCTTGAGTTCGTCTGCGAATACTTCACCAACATTCAACTTCTTGCGATGACCGAAATCGTCGGCTTCGCCGTAATGAACAACTTCGTAACCCTGCCATTCGGCGCCTTCGGAAAGAATCACGAGCGAGTAATTGCTTGGATTTTTTCGCTTGTCATCAATCAAGAGTTGAACCATCTTGTCGAGGTCAAACTTGTATTCCGGGATACCGCATCGAATGCTGGTGACGTAGGAGGTGTAAAGCGCGGTGTAACCGGCATCGCGACCAAAAATACGGAAGATGCCGATACGTTCGTGCGAGCCGACCGTGGTTCGCTGGCGCTGGATCGCATCCATCGCACGGCTGATCGCGGTTGAAAATCCAATACAGTACTCCGTGTTGCGGACGTCATTGTCCATCGTCTTGGGGATGGCCACTACCTTGAAGCCAAGCTTGTCGAGAGTGGCCGCGTAGCTGAGCGTATCGTCACCGCCAATGGCAACCAGATAGTCGAGGCCGAGCGCTTCGAGATTCTTCAACACCTGCGTGCTCATGTCGTAGGCAGTAGAGGTAACCCCTCCCTTGGTGACTTCTTTGGTTGGGAAAGTGGTCCCCTGAAGGAAGTCAGGAACCTTTTTCATCTTTGAAGGGTTGGTGCGGCTGGAATGCAGAAAAGTGCCGCCGGTTCGATCGATCGTACGCGTATTCTCGCGGTTCAGATCGATGACATAACGGCCCCTGCTCATCGGATCATCGAGGTTGAGATGAGTTAGCCCCTCCCATCCGCGACGAATCCCGACGACCTCAATGCCCAGTTCCAATCCGCGATAGGTGACGCTTTTAATTACCGAATTCAGTCCGGGGACATCGCCGCCGCCAGTGAGAATACCAATTCGCCGCTTGGCCATGAAAACTCCTTACAGAAGATGAAATAGTGTGGAAACTCTCATTGTAATCGCGGCCGGGGGCTGGGGAGCGTGCAGTGGCGAAAATCCGCTGGCAGTTGTCGTATACTGTGTGAGGAGCCCTGTGGGCTGTGCGCGGGGTATTTTTTATGGTCATCGTCATCACAATTATTCACGTTATCGTTTGCCTCATCCTGATCGGGGTTGTTTTGCTGCAAAGCGGCAAGGCGGCCGATCTGGCCGGTGCTTTTGGCGGTATGGGATCGCAGACCACATTCGGTCCCCGCACTGCGGCAACGGTCCTGGCTAAAGCCACAACGGCTTCAGCATTCTTGTTCATGGTCACCAGTCTGACTCTTGCGATTCTAGCCTCCAGGGGCGGGGGCAGCACTGCTGGCGGGACTGTACTCGAGCGCACAAATCTACCTGCTCCGCCGGCGGCTGCCGAAGAGAAGAAGCCGCAGCAACCTGCGGTGGAACTTGTAGACGAGCAGGGCAACGTAAAGAAGAAGTTTGAGATCGAGTTGCCTAAGGATGCAGGCAAGAATGCCAACGGCCAGCCTGTTCCGGTTAAGGTCGGCAAGGAAATACCGGTGGATTCCAAGGGCAATGAGATTAAGCGGCCCACGCCTCCCCAGGCGGCGCCACCAGTTAAGAAGTAAGTCCTGAAGCAGATGGCCTGCCTCAAGCTATCGTAGTAAACTTTAGGGTGTCACCTGCGGAGGTGGCGGAATTGGCAGACGCACTAGCTTGAGGTGCTAGCGGGTAACACCGTGCAGGTTCAAGTCCTGTCCTCCGCACCATTTAATTCAGCAACTTTGCGCCCCCGGAAACGGGGCGTTGCTGTCTCTGGCCTCTGGTTTCCTTGAAGTGTCCTTGTCGGCAGCAGCGACGCTTAGAGAAGCCTAAAATTGACCTCAACGGTTACAGCGGACAAAACCGGTTTGCCGTCCCGCAGTCCAGGCTCGTATCGCCATTTAGATACGCACTCGATTGCCCGTTCATCCAGACCGAGCCCAAGCGGACTAATTGCTTTGATGTCACGCGGAATGCCATCGACGCCGATCATGGCAGAGAGAAACACAGTACCTTGGAATTTCGCTTTCCGGGCTTCGGGTGAGTACTCTGGCTCAGCTTTCGATACCAGTTTTGGGCGGGAAACCACACTGCTAACACGGTAGGTCTCGCTCTTTGCTGCGCCCGCCTCTGGCGCTCGGCTCCGTTCGTCGGGGGCGGGCTGAGTCAATGGTGAACGACGTTCAGTCTCCGTTCCGGGTTTTAGGCTTTCGGGAGGAAGGCTGCTCCAAGAAACGTCCCCGGCCATCACGTGATTCCTGAACATTACGGTAAACTCCAAAATCGCCCGTTGCAGAGGCTGGCCTTCCGCATTCTTTGGGGAGCTTTCTCGCGCGGCATATGTGATTGTCACGAAGATCCGCGAGAACGGGTGCCCCCATAAGTCTCTGTCAGCACGGATTTCGGAGATTGCCCACTTACACTGTGCTGGAACGAATGACATCAGCCCGCCGACCTCATCGCGGAGGTACTTGAGATCGACCTCAATACCTACGCGGGTCGGCTGTACCTCCCCCTTGAGTTCCCGCACCTTTCGCTCACGGTGCTCGGCAATCACCTTCGGCCAAAGGGATTGCGGATTCTCAAGAAAGATGCTCGCCTCACCGAGCCGCATGCCGTCATCCAATTCAGCTATCGTTTCGTAATTCCTATGCTGAATCGCCGTCAGATACCGACTGACCAACGAACGAACCGAGGAGGTCGTGCGAGGTGCGGAGACTTGGGCCATCAATCCGCCTGCCCCGCAGAGTAGCGCGACGGCCACACGGAGGAAGGCAACGCCTTTCATGTTGACCATTGCTCCATCCTAACCCGTTTTGGGTTAATCCGATCTTGGGTTTCACACTGGCAGTGACCGTGGAAATACCGTTCTTGCTCCACCGTGCCCAAACTCGCGTTCACAGATCGATACAGGAACTTCCGCCTGAAGCTTGTGGAGTCCCGAAAACAGGGGGGCCTGACGCAGATTGACTTGGCCGCGAGGATGAAGCGCCCGCAATCCTTCGTCTCGCAGTTCGAACACGTTGAAACGGAAAACGACCGCAGCACCTCATCGCGATTGCCGATTCCTGCGGCGGAAACGGCCTCCAGCGCGTTCAGGAAGAACGGTCCCGAGAAAAAGGAACATCGAAACATCGAGCGCGCGGTGTCCTTGAAAGTGTCCTTGTCACGGCGGGTTTGGATGCGAGACCGCGCGGCGAGCTACCTCTTCGTTTCAACGTCTTGCGGCATCGCGCGGCATGGCGCGACACGCGTTCCGAGCTTTGGGTGCTAGCGGGTAACACCGTGCAGGTTCAAGTCCTGTCCTCCGCACCAAGTTTTCAAGGCTGAGATCGCTGAAACGATTTCGGCCTTTTTGCTGACAGCCTTACATGGAACTGTGCATGGTTAGGCAATCGTCACCAGTTCGGGCATCTCGTCCCACGTCCTGCCTTCGAGTTCCCGACCAGCTTTCTTCTTTTGGAAGCCTCCCCATTGTTTGAAAAAGAAGGCAACGCCGTCGCGTTGGCATTGGTCGCGCAAATCCGTTACCCACTCTGCATTCATTGGCCTTGCTCCGGGTCCGGACTCTCCGCCGACAATCGCCCAATCAACGCCCCGAAGATTCAGTTTTTGGAGCGGGCCGAGAAGCGGTTCAAGCGATAGAAATTTCACGTGTGCGCCGGTCTTGCGCAGGTCGTCGATTCGATGCACGTAGTCGGCGTTCTCGACGCTGACTCCCATCCAGATTTGAGGCTGCCAGTTCAATTTCGGGCTGAGTTCCAGAACTCGTTCGGACCGCTTTGTTAAAACTTGGTACTGGTGCCAATACGCCCTTCGCATGACATCGAACACATCCTTTATGTAGGACAGCGGCACGTCAGCGTGGAACAAGTCGCTCATAGAATTCACGAAGATCCGTTGCGGCGTTTTCCAGCGAAGTGGCTCCTCAAGTTTTTCCGGCACAGGCCGAAGATCGAACCCTTGCTCGAAAGGATGATCTCGCACTCCACGAAACCGTTCCGCGAATCTTTCGGCATAGCAGTGCTTGCAACCGGGGCTGATCTTCGTGCAGCCGCGAACCGGGTTCCATGTTGCGTCCGTCCATTCGATTTTGGAATTCGTTGACATAGCCTAAAGCCCCTGTTTCGCCCGGTATTGATTGAAGATGTCGTTGACTATATCCATACCCGCCTCCTTTTGGGAAGCAAAATAAAGGTAGTAAATCACGGCGTTGGTCTTGGTCGTCATCGGCATCAGTTTTGGCACATATTTGAACCCCGCCTGCTTGATCAAGCGTTGCCGGAATGCCTCGGCGAATCGTTCATTGGACACCTTGACCGGAACGCTGTAGTCGAAAAGAGTCGGTACCTGATCGTACCCCGCGTCTAACCAGGAGTCGTCGCCCCACAGCCGCGACATTTGCTCAACCTTGCTCTTGACCGATTTTGACGGATTCCTTCGCATGGCGTTTCGGTTGATGTCCATGACCATGAAGTTCAGGAAGATTTCGATTGAGCCTTCTTTGCCAGCGGCTTCGATGACATCCCAGCGTAAATCGATATTGTAGGGGTCGAGGAGGCAAAGCGCGCGGTTATAGTCCTTGAATTTCGCACGTGGGAAGACCTTCTCCATGAGTACCTTGTTGCAATCCTCGCTGTACGTGAACACGTCTGGACGGTCGCCCGATTCTTTTCGAAGCTCCGCTGCCCTTCCGGAGTCGGAGTCGATGAAGTGGTACTCATGGAACGGCGGATTCGTGTTCAGTGCAATGAGTGGACTTCCTTCAACCAAGTCGCCGCTGGTCTTTGAGATATGATGACCTGATCCGGCATAGCCGTCAATATAGAGCCAGCGCAAGCGCGAGATCCTCTCACGGCGTTGAGCTTCCATCACGGTAGTGTAGGCAGTTGCATATTTCTTGATGATGGCCAGCTTGACCTCGGACCATATACCAATTTCGTCGTGTTCTACTGCCACAACAAAACTCTATCAGAATGTTTCAATCAAAGCGTGCACGCCGGGCGGCTTGTGGAAGAGTGGGGAAACACGGCTTGTTGGTTTGAGGTGCTAGCGGGTAACACCGTGCAGGTTCAAGTCCTGTCCTCCGCACCAAATTCATCGAAACGACCCGTCTCCGGGTCGTTTTTCATTTTCTCCTCACAAAACTCCATCCTCAATCTCTAAGACTTTGACTTCCAAGCTCGATAAGTCATTGGAAGCGGGTTGCTCGCCGCCCTCAAATTCGTCGATTGAAAAGGAATCAACTATGTCTGCCGCTGTTTTGGGAGCTCCTGTATTAACCAAAGAAGAGAGGTCCGGAAAGTACCTGGCGTTTCATCTGGGCCCGGAAGAGTTCGGGATCCAGGTCTTGAAGGTCCGCGAGATCATGGGCATCCAGGAAATCACCGCCGTTCCGCACACACCGCAACATACCAAAGGAGTGATCAACCTCCGTGGCAAGGTGATCCCCGTCGTGGATCTGCGCCTCAAGTTCGGGATGCCCGAAGCTATTTATACCCAACGGACGTGCATCATTGTCACGGAAGTCGAGGGCGAGTCTGGTCCGATGATGATTGGAGCCGTGGTGGACGGTGTGAGTGAAGTCCTCAATCTCAGCCCGGTAGATATCGAAGACACACCTGACTTTGGCGGAGAAGTCGCTACCACTGGGCTTTTGGGCATGGCGAAGGTCAAGGGCAAAGTTAAAATCCTGCTCGATATCGATCATGTGATGACGCACCAGGATCTGAAAGATCTTGGCAAGATTTTGAGCTAGCCGCGAAAAGAGCGCCAGGAATGAACCACTCTGAGATCGAAGCACTGCTTGAAAAGGCAGCTACGCAGTTCATGTTAGGTGAGAACGCTGAGACCGAGGCAAGCCTTGCCTTGCTGGGCTCAGCAACGGTTTGTGCTGAAGCTTCGGCCCTGGCTGGCGAATTGAGCCGGACCGTCCGAAAAAGTTCGACTGAAGACGAGTGGCCGGATGATGCAACTCGCAGCCGAATGGAAGCCGGGCTCGATCAGCTCAGAAAACTGCTTTCAGAAGGCGGGAGCCAGTCGTTGCCGGCAGCTTCGACTGGCTCGCCGGTTGCAAACTCCAGTTCATCCAGCGCGCTGAATCAGGATCCGGAACTTGTCGGCGATTTCATCCTGGAGGCTCGTGAGCACCTGCAAACCGTGGAAACAGGCTTGCTAGTGCTCGAAAAAGAGCCCGCGAATCCAGACACCCTGAATGCTGTGTTTCGCAGCTTTCACACGATCAAAGGGCTGGCTGGCTTTCTCGAATTCGCCAACATTCAGGCTCTGGCGCATGAGGTCGAAACGATCCTCGATCTGGCTCGCACAGGCCAGTTGGTGATGACTCCAAACCTCATCGATCTGACCTTGGAGAGTTCGGACTACGTTGGCAAAGAGATCAATCGCATCGAAGCGCAATTACATGCAAAGGACCCGGGTCCGGTGCTCGACCCCGGACTCTTACTGGTGCGGGTTCGAACGGTGATCGGCGGCGATCACAGTGGTGATCACAGTGG
>Ga0163144_10000353_pt1 | contig 105759 bp, 65 predicted proteins | sample OliLak19BULKMAT1_FD_123175 | JGI IMG/M metagenome (GOLD analysis project Ga0163144, IMG submission 123175) | Freshwater microbial mat bacterial communities from Lake Vanda, McMurdo Dry Valleys, Antarctica - Oligotrophic Lake LV.19.BULKMAT1 | ecosystem: Environmental > Aquatic > Freshwater >...
CGGATTCGAACCGCTCGCCTCTTCCATGCCATGGAAGCGCTCTACCAAATGAGCTAAGGGCCCGATAGATGACGATAGTACCACAACTGGTAACGTTCATTCAATCTAATTATGTGATATTTAATATTTTGAAAACTGTGGTATGGTTCCTGCAGACTGTACAGGAGATACCATGTCTAAAACTAATTCAAGTTGGTCGGATGACGAAGACGTTCTACTCAAAAAGTATTTCCGTCTTGGCTATACAGATGAGCAATCAGCCTCACTCTTACCAGGGCGTACACCCGATGCAGTAGCAGCCCGCCGTGGGATTCTTAAGCTCGAGAAAGGTCCAAAACTCAAACCAAAAGTTCCTCGCAAAGTTGATGAGAGCATCATTTCATCACTGCTTGTCACTGAGGAACATTCCTGTCGGAATATTATCAACAATATGTATTGCGGTGGTTTTGTTCCAGCTAGTCGCCGTCGGCGTATGTGTTACTGTGACAATTGCTACAAACTGATCAGCGGAGGTTTCTCCGCTAAGTACAAATGAAGTCTCTATACCCCCGCATGTGTGCGGGGGTATTTCTTTGTCATACGTACCATAGTTGTGCGTATAATATAGACATGAATACACTTACGACAAAGTTCAAACAACTCGTACCAATTATCATATCAATTTTTGCAGCAGCAGTTTTCATCGATTCACTTCGCTATAAGTTTACAGACCATCCAAATACACAGGTCATCTTTGGAAAACTGAATGACTGGTCCGGCACGATAGGTGTACCAGGTTTGTTTACATATACTGGCCTGCTTAGTCAGTACGTTATCGGTAGCGTAGAGCTTGTCGCTTCCCTACTCCTCATTGTTGGACTGTTTCCACGGTTCAAAGTCGCACAAGCTTTTGGAGCTCTTACTGCGCTTGGAGTGATGTCTGGCGCAGTATTTTTTCATCTCTTTACGCCACTTGGTATTGACCCGAATAATGACGGCGGCGGTTTATTTGTGGCAGCTGTTATTCTCTGGCTCGGCGCTCTCTACCTGACTATCATACGACGAAGTATTATCAAAGAGACGCTACTCAAACTATTCAAATAGAAAAGCGCTCGTCCCAGAATTGAGACGAGCGCGCGAACGTAGGTCATTCAGCCGGAGCCGAATGGTCACTGTTTTCGCTTGGGGTGCTGGCAAAAATCATGATGATGCCACCGAGTCCACCACTAAGAAGAAAGAATTTGATTCCTTCAACTCCATGGGTCAGGGCGGCAAATCCGAAAAGTACCATTATCCAACCAAAACATTTTAATAGACCTTTGAAGAGCTTGCGCATTCTTCACTCCGTTCATTGAAGCTAGCACAGCGCCAGCAGCCAATAAGTGGCGGAGAGATTCTGAAGCGCTCAAAGGTGTTGTTCACACCTGAGCGCCAGCGATGACTTATCGTACCAAATATACGAGCATCCGCACGACGCTGCGCTGGCTATGAAGCCGCGCGTATCTATCGTGCGCAAGTTCCGAAGAACCATTCACTTTCCATTGTAGCATAAATGTAGTAAATGTCAATCTCTACGTACTCTTCTGGACAACATTTCTCAAGTGATATGTGATTGTATTGGTTTCTACCAACACACCACAGGGTCAATACCATGTTCTATGGCAAGCCAATTTGTTGCAGTATAAAAATCGCCCAGCTCATCAATGAGGCCTTGCTCAACAGCCATAGCACCTAACATGGTTGAGCCGTCAGCGAGCGCGATTATTCTAGCTTTGTCTAAATTGCGAAGTGCGGCAATAGAGGTAACCATTTCGTCGTACATGATGTTGATGTCACGTTCAAATAGAGCTCGCTCTTCTGCTGTGAGCGGCTTTTGAGCATTACCGGAGTCTTTGAACCGTCCAGTGTTGATTTCATTAAACGTATATCCTTGATTGTCATTCAGGATGCTTTCATCTATATACGACATTGTAACGCCAATTGAACCAATATCTGAAAACGTGGAGGCAACAATGTGGTCTGTAGCGGCGGCTACCCAGTAGGCAGCGGACGCGGCGGCGGTGCGTACATGACTCACTACCGGCTTAGTCATTTGCGTACTAATGTAGTTGGCGAGCTCTTGAGAAGCAATCGGACTGCCGCCATATGAGTCTATTTCTAGTAAGACGGCTTTAACATCAGGATTAGCTTCAGCAGTAGCCAGTGCAAAAAGAATGTCGTCGGCACTCGACACATCATCAACTGATTGAGAGTCTGTATCGTAGTACGTCATGAGTTCCCCACGAAGTAAGACACCCGCAATTGAACACGACTCGTCGTATGGTTCTTCCATAGCGTAGTAATCGTCATCAGTCACACTCGAATACTCGTTAGTGTACTGAACCCCAGTGATGGCGTTATAGATGATAATAAGTGACGCTGTCACAAGAAGGGTGGCAATGGCAGTGAGCACAGTTTTGAGTAGCATACCTGTAGCATATCACGAGCTATCTACACAAAATCCGCCCTGTGTACTACAACACAGGGCGGATTAGCACTATTTAAAACTCTAAGCGACGGACGGTGGCTCCAACTTCCGACATGTCAGCTCGGAGAAATACTTTGGTTGCGTCACGGAATGAAGATTCATCACAAGGAGACTCGGTACCGTTAGGTTGGACACAAATACTTTCGGCATTGATGGTGAGTGGTACTGTTCGACCCATCTGACCATTCTCTTCATACACAAGGTGCCAGAAATCAGGATTCAGCGGTGGTGGTACGCTCTTAAGAAGAAAACCTTCACGTTCAAAATCAAAATCCTTGATTGGAGCTACGTCTCCTTGGCTACAGACAATGTCCGTCATTTGCCACTGTCCGTCTACAGCCGCTAGCGTCACTACTGACTGAAATGGTGACTTCACTTCAAGTCCTCGAGCGAGCATCATGACTTGTGCGGAACGGTCTTCGGTAAAGAGTGGCTTTGCGCCAATTCGGCTTGGGATTTCGGTCTGGCATAAGACAGGATCAGGGGTATCATTTTGTGTAGCGGTAAGCTTTGCACGCAATTCATCACTAATACGCGGTGACGCTAAGAGTGATTCAATTGTCTCATCTGTCGTTGTGCCTTGTCGGACAGCAATCCAGTCATCAAAGTATTGTGTTGTGACGTCAATTGGGTCGTCGACTGGAATGGCACTTTCTACCACTTCTTCAGTTCTTGTTCCTCCGCCAGAAAAGATAGAAAAAGCTAGGATAATACCAATAACGGCAATCACTACTAATATGGCTACAATGTGGTTTCGTTTCATAGTTATGACATAGTACCATAGTGATGAACGTGGTTCTAAGAGGTCTTAATAAAACGCTTGACGGTGGTAGCAAATACCCGTACTATAGTGCGCACTTAAGTCTGTACTTAAGACCAAGGCTACCAAATTGGTAGTAATGAAACAGCAGTTTTCTCTAATGCTCGTTTTCTCGCTTGGGCCGTAAGCAAAGCTTCCTGGCCCTGCGCTCGAAACTGATGCATATGCAAGCATCTGCACCGTTTCTCGCTTGGGCCAGTAGCTCAATTGGTAGAGCGCCTCATTTGCACTGAGGAGGCAGCGGGTTCGAATCCTGTCTGGTCCACGATTACGAAACAGGGTCCACCGTAAGGTGGCCTTTTTCGTTCGCGGACCAGGAGTAAAGCTTGGGAAGCTTTACGTCAGGATTCGAAAACCTTGCCAGCCCATTTGCGTCGCAAGAAAGCAAAAGGGCGATAAGGTGTACTGCCCATGTAATGGGAGAAATTCCTGTCTGGTCCACCGTTTCAAAAACCACCGTAAGGTGGATTTTTTGTAGGTGGACCAGAAGTGAGCCAACTGCTTGGCTGACGTCAGGATTCGAAAGACGGAAGCGGTATACAAGACGAACGAAGTGAGTGCTTGTCGCTGAGTCGGGGTCGAGAGCGCTTAGTAACTCGTGACCGAATCCTTAAATGAACGAAATGAACGCGCGTCGACTTCAATTCACCAACAACCTCATCGAACGCTTTATAACTACAAAGGCATAAGCCCATAAGAGTGGGAGCCAGAGTGGCATAATGCCGAACAGACTATTTCGAATGAATGTCTCGACGCCTGTACTAACGAAGATGTACTCAGCAATGGTTATACCAACGAGTCCAATTAGTAACGCTGTACGGTCGTAAGGTTCAGGTTTAAACCGTAGCAATAGAAAAATAAAAAACGCGTAAAGCGTTGAAAGTACGTAATCGTTGGTAATAAAGGGTATTAACACAATCATAGCCATGATTGTGTTGGCATAGAGAAAAATATACAGCAGCCTTATAAACATAAATGGCTACACTCGGGCTGTTTCAATCAAATGTTTGATTAGGTCATGGAACTCTAGACCGACTGCTGCTGCTGCCTTAGGAAAGAGAGACTGGTCAGTAAGGCCGGGGAGTGTATTAACTTCAAGGAAGTAGACTTCACCATTTCGAACAATGAAGTCACTGCGCGAGTATTGGTCACAACCGAGAAACGTATGAACGAGTTTGGCTGCATCAGCAAGCTTAGACTTTTCATGGTATGAAAAACGTCCGGGAACAATTTCTTCCGTCATGCCATTATATTTGTCTTCAGTTGAAAACAGTGGTGAACTGTTTGGTGGAACGATTTCAATCACCGGCAGTACATAGTGAAGCTCATCACGGTACTGCTCTAATACGCCCACTGTTGCTTCTTTGCCTCTGATAAACTCTTCAACCAACAATTCTTCATGCTGTGCCAGGAGCTCTTCGAGAGAAGCTTTAAGAATCGATGAATCAGGGATATAGCGTGCACCATGAGAAGAGCCTCCAACGACTGGTTTAATGAACAGCTCCTCCCCTAATTCACTCCTTAGCCAATCCACTACCGCATCAATACGATTGAATGCATCACGATTAACTTTATGGTGTTTAGCCATCGTGATACCAGAATTAGCCAGAGTGCGCTTGGTAAAGTCTTTATTAAAGGCCGTTGCTGAAGGGAGAGCCCTACTGCCTGTAAATGGGATGTAAAGTCGTTGAAGTAGTTTCTGTAGTTCCCCGTCCTCGCCGTAGGCGCCGTGTAGCGCTATGAACACCACATCAACTGCCTCTAGTGCGTCTTTTGGGTTACGTACGAGACCTGAGTCGAGCCATTCACCGCGCTTAGAGATGACAATGTCTTTAAAGTCGTAGCCTAGCTTATGTAATGCTGCTAGAACAGCTACACCCGACTTCATCGATACGTCATATTCGGCGCTTGGTCCACCTCGTAGTACTGCAACTCGTTTGTAACTCATATTGTAAAGTATAGCATTACTCATTCTTGCCATATACGCCCAAAAGTAGGTCTATATCCTTACTTGAGTGTGTAAGCAATGCTTTGTTGTAATCAACGCTCGCCGACAGCCATACAGCTGCCTCGTCACTGCCACAATGTTCAGTGTAGTATTGTCGAAGTGCTTCAAAATCTTTTATAAAACAGTGACCGCCAGCCCCACGACCGCTGGCGTGTACCGGCATAGTATGGCTTTCACCGATTCGAGGGTCATGGATGAGGGCATCACGAACAATTTCGAATGATTCACCACTTTGGCTTACCACATCGTATAGCATGTTCATAAAAAGTACTTTCTGGTAGAGAAAACCATTGCCGGCGTATTTGACCAACTCAGCAGCTCGAGCGCTCATGACACGTTCATAGGGAGCTTCAGGAAGGACATCAAGTACTTTATTGGCAGCTTCACGATAGATTTGTGACTCAATAGGAATGCCGATAATATTTCGTAATGGATGGGCTGCATCATGAGCTGCGGTAACTTCTCGAAGAAATTCAGGACTATGAAGCACGATTATGTCAGGAAATTGTTCTTGCAGCGCCTCTGTAGAGCCAGGAAGTAACGTGGATTTAATCACTGCCACTGAACCATCAGTAAGTATGGATAGTGCATCAGCCACTGCTGCATACGAGAATCCGGCCGGAGTTGTGGGCGTAGGTACCGCGATAAATACAATCGAACAATCGACGAGTTTTGATTTATTGCTAAGAAACGGTTCCTCTAGCGCATACCGAACTATGGGATATCCTCTATGTTCAAAATCATCGGCATAGTGCTTACCTATCCACCCTTGCCCTATGAATCCTATAGTCTGTGTTTGCATACACTCATAGTAACTACCTGACGTAGAGTTGCGTTACGAACGAAGTGCACTACTGCGTTTGTCTCGATGAAAGGCTATCGCAAAACGATGTGATTCGGCATTAGCAAGCAACACAGCGTGTTGATGAACCTCAAGTAACCGAGCTTGGCCGATAAGACGTTCTGGCTTGTGTTTATCATTTTTAACCACTGCCACAACTGGAATTACCATAGCGTGCTTTTTTAGAATGAACTCAGCTGCGTTCTTTTGTGCCACTCCTCCGTCGATAACAATAATTTGCGGCAATGGCCATTCGGGATGAGCAAGGCGACGGGTAAGAATCTCTTTGAGCGCTGCTGTGTCGTTAGCATCTTCAAGAGTTTTAATTTTGAACTTGCGGTACTCACTTTTCTTTGGCTCTCCACTTTCAACGACGGTCATAACCCCGACCATATGAGAGCCCATGAGATGAGCAATGTCATAGGCTTCGATACGAACACGTTTTTCGTCACGATAGACTCTCGAATCGTCCTTCATGAGCGCAATATCTTGAATGTGTGTCAAGGCAAACAAGCGTTTTTTAAGCACCTGTGCCTCTTCGAACCGTTCAACCTTCGCGAGTTCCATCATTTCTCTCTCAAGTTCACGAATGATTTGATGCTTCTTTCCCTCAAAGAAAAGACGTATGTGACGAATAGTCTTTTGATACTCTGACTTTGACTGCTCACTTGGGTATAATCCAATTTGGCGATTGAAGTCGATTCTACCTTTGACCATTTTATTCCTTTCTTCACCTACCGGCTTTACAGTGTCATAGAACTGAAATAATCTACGCACTATCTTAAGCGCTTCACGAAATAGCGTACCGCTGGGAAAAGGACCAAAATGATATTTAATATCCTTTTCGTGGTACTCAGCAGTCAAATCTTTACCACGTACGACGAGTACCCGCGGCCACTCCTCGTTGGTAATAATGAGATGGTTGTAACTCTTATCGTCCTTACTGCGAGTGTTATACAGTGGTTTGTGGGTACGAATGAGGTTGGTTTCGAGAATGAGCGCCTCAAGTACACTGTCAGTTTCAGTACATTCAATAGCGGTCGCTTCCGCGACCATTTTTTCAATTAATGGCGAACGCTTGTCTTTGATATCACTCGCAAAGTAGCTGCGGACACGGTTTTTGAGCGACGTGGCTTTACCGATATAGAGGATTCGTTTTCGAGGTCCTAGAAAAAAGTACACCCCTGGCGAATCTGGCAGTTGTTTCTTTTGTAGGTCAGATTTAGTCACAGACTAGCGCTGTTTTTTTAGCATCTTCTTAAGGTATTGACCAGTGAATGATTTTTCGTTCGCTGCTACTTGTTCCGGGGTGCCTTTGGCGACAATTTGCCCTCCACCGATGCCACCTTCAGGGCCAACATCAATAATGTAGTCAGCGCATTTAATAAGGTCTAGATTGTGTTCAATCACCATGACTGTATTTCCACGATCAACGAGTTGTTGCAGAATTTCTATCAACTTTCGAACGTCTTCATAGTGCAGACCAATCGTCGGTTCGTCTAGAAGATAGATTGTCTTTTGTGTGTGTGGACGATACAGTTCAGAGGCAATCTTTACACGTTGTGCTTCTCCGCCGGAAAGGGTTGTAGCACTCTGGCCAAGCTCTAGGTATCCTAGACCAACATCAAGCAGCGAACTGAGGCGTTCTTGTATAGCCGGCACATCGATGAAGAATTCATGGGCTTCTTCGATTGTCATGTGGAGGACATCAAAAATATTCTTTTTCTTATACCTAATTTCTAGTGTTTCCTTCGTAAATCGAGTACCATCACACACATCACAGGTTACAAAAACTGTTGGTAGGAAGTGCATTTCTACAGCTATAACACCATTACCTTGGCACGCTTCACACCGACCGCCCTTTACGTTGAAGCTAAAGCGACCGGCTTTCCAGCCGCGTGCTCGAGCTTCAGAACTCGCTGCAAATAAATCTCGGATATGGGTGAATGCTCCGGTATAGGTGGCTGGGTTAGAGCGTGGGGTTCGGCCAATTGGAGACTGGTCAATCAATACTGAGCGACCGAGATACTCAGTGCCCGTAAATGACACAGCGTTATGTGTTTTTGGTGAGCGGTGCCGCTTCTCTAAACGAGCCTTGAGGTTACGATCAACAATTTCATACATAAACGTTGACTTACCTGAGCCTGAGACACCAGTGACACAAATGAGTCGTCCAAGTGGAATATCGACGTTCATGTTCTTAATGTTGAACGCCGAACCACCTTTAATTTGGATTTTCCCTTTCTCACCGTCTCGCCTTGGCGGCACTGGTATACTTTTGTCTCCGCGTAAATAGTCGATAGTGACAGAGTTAACAGAGCTAGTTTTTTCTGACAGCAGCGGCTCTAGGTAACCTGCCACCACTACTTCACCTCCATGAATACCAGCACCAGGACCGATGTCGATGATGTAGTCGGCGGCATAGATAGTGTCCTCATCGTGCTCTACAACAATGATTGTGTTACCGAGGTCACGAAGTTCAAGTAATGTTTTAATCAAGCGATCATTGTCACGTTGATGTAAGCCAATGGTTGGTTCGTCAAGTACATACAGAGCTCCAACCAAGCCAGAACCAAGTTGTGAGGCAAGACGAATTCGTTGGGCTTCCCCACCAGATAATGTATTGGCTCGTCGGTCGAGCGTGAGGTACTGAATACCAACATTTTGCATGAAGTCAAGGCGTTCAATGATTTCACGAAGTGCTGGCCAGGCAATTTCTTGCTGTTTACTATTCAGCTTCAGTTTATCAATAAATTCCGCCGCTTCTTTTACTGTCATGGCGGTGAAGTCGACTATATTTTTTCCCAGAGACTTGCTATCACCACCAAGGTATACCCGCAGTGCTTCTGGTCGTAAACGAGCTCCTTTACAGGCTGAACACTCATCACTTTGGAAGATACCTACGACACCAAGACCATTACATTCAGGACAGGCACCGTATGGTGAGTTAAATGAGAATAATCGTGGTTCTACTTCAGGAAACGATGAACCATCAACTGGACAAATAAATTTTGCTGAAAGGATTCGTTCAGTGCCGTCAGGACTTTCGATTTTGACCATGCCTCCTGATTCAGCTAACGCAAGCTCAACTGCCTCAGACAGACGCTCTCGAGAGCCGCGAGGATCATCGGTAAACTCACTGACGTAGATTTCGTCGACCAGAACATCGATGTCGTGTCGTTTTGTTTTTGTAAGTTCAATTTTCTCGCGAAGCTGCTTAATCTGACCGTCGATTTTTACTGCCTCGTAGCCTTTTGCAAGTAGGTCATACAGCAACTGATAATATTCGCCTTTGCGACCAACTACCACTGGTGAAAAAATAGCGACTCGTCCGCGTGATAATTCGATACCCATTACTTTTTCGCGTGCAACAGTTGCGTTCTTTACCTCTTTGTCTTCGATTGACTTCAATACAATGCCAAGAATTTCATCTTGTGAGAGTTTTTGGATTGGAACGTCTACATCAAGACAAAATGGCTGTCCAACACGTGCGTAGAGAATACGCAAATAATCGTAAATTTCTGTAATTGTGGCGACTGTCGAGCGTGGATTGCGCGAAGCTGATTTTTGATCGATAGAAATAGCTGGCGAGAGACCAGAAATTTCATCAACGTCAGGTTTTTGCATCTTATTCAAAAATTGCCGAGCGTACGGCGAGAGTGATTCTACATACCGACGTTGTCCCTCAGCAAAAATAGTATCAAAGGCTAATGAGGACTTGCCCGAACCAGATGGTCCGGTGATAGCAATCATCTTCCCTCGGGGCATCTCGACAGTAATGTTCTTTAGATTGTGGGTACGCGCACCACGCACAACGATACTCTCGTCTTTCTTACCTTCCCATTTAGTTTTTATATCTTTTTTTTGTGCCATAGCAATGCGCCTCCACATGATGGTGAAGGTAACACGGACATTATACAGACTCCCACGGTAGTAGCAATTTTAGTCTTTGAATGTAACCTTTACTACTGTTCCCACCCCTTCAATAGACTCGAGTGCAATCACTCCACCTAGCAGTTCAACTATGTGCTTGGTAATCCACATACCAAGTCCTGAACCGGTCACGCTACTTTGGTCGGCTGTGCCCACCCGTGTGAACGGTGCAAACATTCGTCTTTGATCTTCGGCTGAAATACCATGACCGCTGTCTTTGATACGAATTACAGTATGCGTTCGATTTTGATCCACTGTGATTGTTATACTGCCAGTATCGGTATATTTGACAGCATTACTGATGAGGTTAGTGATGATTTGCGTAAAACGAGCACTGTCTGTGATAAGAAGTGCAGACGGTACACCAACGACACCAATTGAAAGGCCCTTCTTTGTCGCTTGCTCATTGAACGTACTGGTGATACTGGTAATAAGTGGAATGATATCAATTTGAGTTTTCGATAGAGTTAGTTTGTCGGCTTGAATGCGGGCGACAACCAAGAAATCATTGATGAGTGTAATTAATCTATCTGTTGATTGCGATATTTTTTTGACATGATCAAGCTCTTTGCGAGGTATGCTTGTTGATTCACTCAGCAGACTAGCGTACCCTTTTATAGCAGTCAGTGGTGCTCGCAACTCATGAGCAATAGTGTTTGTGAGCATCACTTGTTCATCTCGCTTCTGTCCAATGTCGTTGTAGGCTGCTAACCAGTTCTTTTGTCGAATCAGCCAGTACGCTACGGCAAGTAAAAAAATAAAAATTGCTGACAGTCCTAGGTAGACAAGTTGTTGCCTGGCCACCATCGTTGCATCGACGGTTCGAAATGAGTGCTCTGTTACAACAAATAGATTGACGTCGTTTATAGTGAGTTGCTCATAAGCGTGCCAAAACCGTTCTCCTTCAATCGTAAATTCATAAATATATGCATTTCCTGGGGTAGCTGCGGCAGTACCGAACAAAATACTAGCCCCGTCGGTCTGTCCCACTAGCGACGTGTCAGTTGCTGCGATAATAACTCTATTGTTTTCTTCTACACGTACTAGACGTGCGCCAGTAACTGTCGGTATGTCAGTTAGTAGCCTAAAGAGGCTTGTGGTTGAAACTCCAGCTAGAATCTGAGCCTCTAACGATGAATGTACTACTGCTATCTGTTGCTTCTGTGCGGTAGTGACATTCTGATATGCGGCGTCAAATACAGTTTGAACAATATATGTAAACAGCAGTGGAAATACGACCAGCAGTACCAATACAAAAATGACTGGGGTATGGAGTCGCAACTCACCTATCCCTCTGGTAATGAGTGTAAGCCATGAGTCGTTCATACACTATCAGGGGCTGGTACAATCGAACGAGGCCGAATACTAATACCAAGCATGAGAAGGATGAGCCCAAATGAGATAATGCCCAGACCAAAGACTACATTATAGGAGTTGCTAGCGACGATGGTTGGGACGCTGGCATCTTCTCCGAGCGGAATACCTCCGCTGTTGGTGGGTGTAAACGCTTCTGCTTGCTTGATAAACGAGAATGGTTCACTTTTCGCCAAAATGGCGCCTGTGTTATCCGTAAAGGTTACATAGATTTCATGAGTACCATCTTCTAGCTCTTTCTCGAACCGATACACAAAGGCACCATCAGCGTCAGTTTTTACGGTCACTATTGTCAGTGTGCTGAAAATATAGATGGTGACAAATGTATTTGGTAGTCCGGTTCCAGAAATTTCTGCCAGCACAGATGAGGCTTTTGATTCACCACGCTCTATAAAAGGCGTGACGGCAGTCACTCGTAATACGTCACTTCGTTCGAGACCAACTACCGTTTGCGGTAACTCATAAGAAATAAGGGCTTCTGGATCGGAAGATGAAGGATTGAAGCCACGCATGATTTCTATACCATCTGTAAATCCATCTCCGTCAGTGTCAGGATTACCAGGGTCAGTCCCATACACCAACACTTCATCACTATCACTAATTCCATCACCGTCTGTATCAATTGCTGTTTCGGTTCGACCAACGCGGATAGTTTCAAACGCCTTCACCCTTCCCTTCAGTTCAGTAAAGCGCGTCTCCAGTGTTTGCTCGATAGCTGTTGCGATGTCTGATGTCTGTGAGTCAGTGAGTGGTGCAAGGAGTAAGTTTTCTTGAAGTTCAATTGATTCACGATCAATGGTAGCTAACAATGTTGTGTCATTAGTTTGGAGCGCCACTGCATAGCGCTCCAAAAGACTATTTACTTTATCGCTATTATTTTGCATCACCTCTTCAACTACTCTGGCAGCATCATCATCTACAACAGTATCTCGAGGAGGAGTTTGTTCAAAAGTTAGGAATGTTCGTGCATCTGTACTACTGGCTGCCTCTACTCGCGCTGTTGTATTTAGTGTGGCTATAGTATTTTCTATAGTAATGACGACTGGTGAAGAAATGACCTCTTTACCTTGATGCGAACTTTTGGCCACTATGGTGTAGCGCCCTTGCGGTATATTCTCTGAATTGAATGTATAAAACCATCTGTCAAAGTTACGGATAGCCCGACCGAGATACCGTTCTGACAATGATTGTTGTGGTCGAAGGTATAGCTCTATATTCTCATATTCAGCCGGTGAGGTAATTCGAATTGGTACCCAGCCAGATACAGTCTGTGATGGTACATCGAGACTAAAGGCGCTGGTAACTGGGATTGATACCACATCTACTGGAATTATTACATCTTCTGATATTTCAGATTCAGAATGTATCTCATCTTCAGTACCGTCAACAAGGTTCTCTACTTCTAAAGGTGATGTTATTTGCGTTGAAGTTGCTCGTTGCGTGGCTAGTATCGTGCTTGTTGCTGATTCAGAATTTACAAGTACTGACTCGCGCGGTTGTGGAGTAGATTGTTCTTGTGTCTGTTCCTTTCGTTCGGGTACAGTGAATGAACCGAGTCGAAATGAATGACCAGAGCCACTAGGCTTAACAAATGCTCGTAAGACATACTCACCTGCTGTTAGCGTGTCGGCTGGAATGGTGAATCTATAGTGAGTATTGGAAGTTGCTTCAGTTGGCAACACCTGTTTCTTGGCATCCTTTAGCGATTCAATTTCTATCGTGAGACCAGATGCTTCATTTGTTGAAAGCGCAAAACGCGATGCTGTCGATAATTCAGCTGGTAGTTGGTCAAGGAGTGTTATTACAGGACCAAACGAACCTGGACTGGGTACTGGATTAAGTGCCGACTTTGCAACGTTGGTGTTGGCAGTAGTACCAGAGGTGGCGGTAAGTACAGAGTGTAATTGCGCTGACTGTGAGCCAGGAACTACAAAAAAGGCAGAGGCACATAAAACAGCACCGACAGCAATAAATGAAAAGGCCGACGTGTACGAGACGTAGTACATCACTCGAGGTAAAGCTGTGTCAAAAAAGTCATTCCAAGCTGAGGCCTTGTCTACGGCACGAAGACTCATGTTTGTAGGAACTATTACCGCTTGTACTGGTTTTGCTACCGTACTGCTTTTTTTAGATGACGGGTTTTTTGTTGTTTTCTTTGGTGCTGTTGGTACTTGTTCTTTAGCAGAGCGAGTTCTTGTTTTAGGTGCTAGATTGGGGGTGACAGTTTTTTTGGCTGTTGGAGTAGAGGTCTTTGTAATTGACATCTTTTTAATCGCGCGAGGTTTTGTATCCGGTGAAGTACTCGGTGTTATAACAGACGATTTTACCTGTTTACGAACGGCCATATGCCTACAGTATACCCTACTTAGAATTAGAAAATGAAGCTAATTCCTCAATTTCTCGCATGAGTATTGAGAGATCTGTCATTACTTTGAGATAAAAACGTGTTGCTCCTAACGCTGTCGCCCTTGTCCTATCTTCTGCACTATCTCGATTAGAAAAGATTATGACGGGAACAGTACTGGTGTGTGAAGCATGGCGTAGCGCTTCGAGTACTTCAAAACCAGATATAGTTGGCAGTGTTAGATCAAGCAAAATCACATCGGGCATAAATACTGCCATTTCTCTTACCACTTCTTCACCCGTGCGATGTACCACGTACCGAAAACCGGCTCGTTCCATGCGCATAGAGAGTAGATTAATAAGGAGTGGATCATCTTCAACAATGCAGACTTTCACATTTGTACGTTGTGGTGCGTGTGGTTTCTCAGATATATCTAAAACTGATAAATCTGCTGTGCTGAGCGATTCACCGAGACCGACACGAACTTTGAGTAAGACACGATCGATGGACTCACCTGGCGTAAAGTAGTCTGCGGCGCCGAGTGACAGAGCGTGCTCAATTGCTGTTTGATTATCATCAACAAGTGCTAGTACGGGTAACACATGCGCCAGTCTGGTTGTACGTAATGTATTTAAAAATGGTAAGCAGTGTGAGCCATCGTGTAGATGGTTCAGTAGCACGAGGTCTACTTTTTGTGCTGTAATTGATTCTATGGTTGCCGTGTCACAACGTCCGTGAATCAAAGTTGCACCAGCTGCACGCAGAGCGGCTTCGACTGCATGCACAGAAGCGTTTTCGTCTCCAATAACCAGAATGGTCTTGCCGGGAATAAGTGACATACTTCGTAGTGTACCACTTACTACCGAACGTGTGCTGAGTTTTACTCACTCTTTTTGTGCTCTGCTTCGAGGTATTTAATCTCATCACGGATGATTGCGGCAGTTTCGAAGTCTAGGTGAGACACAGCCTCTTCCATTTGCTGACGCTTTTCTTTTAAGACTCTATCTGGATTTCGTTTAAAGAGTGCCATATCGACCTTGAGGAGCATATCCACAGTTTCATCATGCTCAGTACGCATTTGATCAGTAATAGATTTAATTTCTTTCGCGATTGTCTTTGGTGTAATGCCGTGCTCTGCATTGTACGCCAACTGTTTATCTCGACGACGGTTAGTTTCTCCAATGGCATACTCTAAAGCTGGTGTCATCTCGTCTGCATAGAGAATGACTCGCCCATTAACGTTTCTCGCAGCGCGTCCTATCGTTTGAATGAGAGCTGTTTCACTTCTGAGGAACCCGCTTTTGTCGGCATCTAGAATTGCCACCAGCTCTACCTCAGGCAAATCTAGTCCCTCACGTAACAAGTTAACACCAACCAAGCAGTCAAATTTGCCACGCCTAAAATCGGTTAAAATTTCAATGCGTTCAATTGTATCGACATCACTGTGTATGTACTTGGTACTAATGCCTCGTTCTGTAAGAAATTCTGCCAAGTCTTCTGCCATACGCTTGGTCAATGTTGTGGCAAGTACTCTGGCACCACCTTTTATGGTGGCGATTGAACTTTCGATGAAGTCTTTTACTTGTCCAGGATACTCACCATTTTCTACAATCGGTCGAACGTCGATGATCGGATCAACCAATCCAGTCGGTCGAATTATTTGCTCAACGGGAAGAATGTCGAGTTCTTTGAGCTTAGCGTACTCAAATTTGCCCGGAGTAGCAGTCGTGTAGATTTGCTGACCTACTCTTTGTTCGAATTCTTCAAATCGGAGTGGACGGTTGTCAACTGCACTTGGAAGGCGAAAGCCGTGTTCTACCAGCGTATCTTTTCTCGAACGGTCTCCAGCATACATACCGTTGAGCTGCGGTATGGTCACGTGTGATTCATCAATTATGGTGAGGAAGTTTGGACGACCGTCTTCTGTATGAGGAAAATATGATAAGAGTGTATACGGTGCTTCTCCGGGCTTGCGACGATCGAAATGGCGTGAGTAGTTCTCAATACCGTTACAGTACCCGATTTCACGAATAAGTGCCAAATCATGCTCGGTACGACGCTTGAGACGTTCGGCTTCGAGTAGCTTCCCCTCTTTTTTAAACTTCTTTAACTGAACTTCTAGTTCAAGTTTTATATCCTCATAGGCTACTTTCTTTTCATCTTCAGGAGTAACGAAGTGTTTCGCTGGAAAAAGAAAGAAAACTTCAGGTTCTGCAATAATTGCTCGAGTTACTGCATCAATCTTGGTAATACTACTGACCGCATTGCCTGTAAAGCCGAGTCGGTAAATTACACGTTCGTTGGTTGGCATCACCTCAATAGTGTTGCCGACAGCTCGAAATTGTGCTGGATTTAAGTCGGCATTTGTACGTTCAAAGTACATATCCACCAATGAACGCAGCATATCTGTACGTGTTGTTTGAAATCCCCGTTCGATTTTTTGATGCTTCTTTAGATATTCTGCTGGTGCACCCAAACCATAAATACATGATACCGAAGCTACGATAATCACATCATGCCGTGTCAGTAGTGCTTGAGTAGATGCGTGTCGTAACCGATCAATTTCTTCATTAATTTGTGCTTCTTTCTCAATGTATGTGTCTGACGTAGGCATGTACGCCTCTGGTTGATAGTAGTCGTAGTATGAAACAAAATAGTGCACCGCATTGTTTGGAAAGAAATCTCGGTACTCTTGCGCGAGTTGAGCGGCCAATGTTTTGTTGTGGGCTATCACTAAGGTCGGTTTCTGCACCGCCTGAATAACGTTGGCTGCAGTAAATGTCTTACCAGAGCCAGTAACACCAAGCAGTGTCTGATGTGAGTGTCCAGCATCAATTCCTCTGAGCAAGGTTTCTATTGCTTTTGGTTGGTCCCCTGCCGGTGTCTTTTCGGTACTAATCTCGAACTGCATGAACGTAGTATAGCTTAGTTCTGGATAATAGATTCCCGCAGTCGTTTTGTGAAATTCACGATGTAATAAAGATTATGCAGTGACGCGAGGTGTGCACCAAGCATCTCACCTGAACGGAACAAGTGTGCTAAGTACGCTTTAGTATAGTTTGTGCACACGTAACAATCGCAGGACTCGTCAGGTTTACCAAAATCTCGTTGATACTTTGTATTGAGGAGATTTGTTCGACGGTGCCCTTCGGTAGTGCGTTCATAGATAGTGCCGGTACGGGCAATGCGAGTTGGGGCGACACAATCAAACGTATCGCAGCCAAGACGAACTCCTTCAGTGATGTCCTCTGGTTCACCGATTCCAAGCAAGTGACGTGGTTTATCTTCTGGAAGGATTTCATTCACAACCCAAAGCGCTTCACCGAGGTCTGCCTTTGAAAATGAACCACCGATTCCATAACCATCAAAATCCATATTGGCGAGCACGGTGGCGCTTTCAGCTCGTAAATCAAGGTGTCTTCCACCTTGTACCACACCGTATAACCCTTGCTTCTTTAGTGCCGTGTAGTTCTGTTTGTGCGCCATGATACTGCGCTTGGCCCAACGATGAGTACGTTCCATAGCCTCAATTTGATACTCTTTATCAGCAGTTGGGCTGGTACACTCATCAAACGCAATGATGATGTCGGCTCCAATATTATGTTGCATATCAATTGAACGTTCCGCGGTAAAGCGGTGGAGTGAGCCATCCAGATGTGAAGTAAATGTCACACCCTCTTCATCAATAATGCATAGCTTTCCATGCTCGCTGGCAAATTCTTTAGAGTACACATTTAAACCGTGTATCTGTTGCGCAGACTCATCGGTAGTCTCCCCTTTTGCAAACTTAGTCACACCCTTACCGAACGCTGCACCAAGAGAGAATACTTGAAATCCACCGCTATCTGTCATAGTCGGCATATTCCAATTTGAGAAGGCATGAAGACCGCCGGCCTCCTTTACAACATCATCACCTGGTTGAAGAAATAAATGGTAGGTGTTTGCTAGGGCTACTTGATTACCGACGTAATCACGCATGTCTTCTGGCTTGAGACTTTTGACTGTGCCTTTTGTACCCACGACAACGAATGCTGGTGTTTCAATATCACCATGTGGAGTATGAATAACACCAGCCCGAGCAAGTGTGCCGGGCTGTCTTTTTACCACCTCAAATGTTATGGGTTGTGTACTCATTATTCAATTGCCACAAGTTCAATTGAAAAAACAAGCGTTGCATTCGGAGGAATTGGGCCGACGCCATCAGCACCGTAAGCCATATCAGGAGGAATAACCAGGATTCGCTCTCCACCAACTTTCATTCCGACGAGACCCTCTTCCCATCCTTTAATAACCTGACCTGATCCGACAGTGAACGTAAATGGAGCACCACGACGTCGCGAGTTATCGAACTCGGTTCCAGACTGGAGTCGACCGGCGTAATGTACAACGACGGTGTCACCAGACTTCACTTCTTCTCCTTCTCCAATTCTTATATCTTCAATTACCATACGTTTTATTGTACCTGATTGATCAGTCGCAGTCAGTAAGGCGTCGGCACGGCGTGATGTGACAGAAGCTTCTCCTGACTCTACAAACACCAAACCTGCAGTTTGTTCAATTGCTTGTACTGTTACACCGGCTCCAGCAATAGATTTGGCAGTGGTTTCGGCTCGAACTAAATAGAGCGCTGTAGCCATAGCCACAACACACAAACCCCCAACGAGTACTTCAAAGCGACTAAACATATCAGTATTAACTTACTTTTATTGGTTAATAATAGCCATTTTCGGCGAAGTTGCAAACGAATCAGGCAATTGCAACTCGCCTTGTATAATTGATTGATACAAACCGGTGTCAGAGCGTTCAGCTATTCCTGCCAAAAATTCCAGTCGCTCATGTAGCACCATCGGTCGTGGTTGTGATAACGCATGACGACTCGTGTATGGTTCGAGTACTACCCGTGGTGATGGAGCTAGTTGTAGAGTCAACGCAAGTCCTTCTTGAACATCTTGTGAAAAATATTGGTCAAAAAGCAAATTTCCGAGAGAGTAAAATACAAAAACATCGTCAATGACTTCTATACCTTGTGTCACGTGTGGATGATGACCAATCACCATATCTGCACCGAGCGTTATGTAATCTTTTGCCAATGAACGTTGAGTTGCGTTTTGTGCAAGCGCATACTCCTCCCCCCAATGAACATACACGATTTGAAAATCTGACATGCGCGTAGCTTTGGTAAAGACATCGCGAAGAGAACTTGATTCAACAGACGAAAGTGCGTTTATTCCAATAACTGCAACGGAACGATTGTTAATACGGAATGTTTGGATGCTTGCAGCATCGACACCATTTCCGCTTCCAAAAGATTTTATACCTACTGATTGTAGTGCAACTTTTGTATGTTCAAGTCCTTCATCACCGAAGTCAAGACTATGGTTATTGGCAAGTGACATGAGTGCAAAGTCTCTTTCTAGCAAGGCTGGAAGTGTTGATGACGATACCGAAAACTGTATTTGTCCGGTCGGAGTCGGTACATGTGTAGCTGGGATTGTTGCTTCAAAATTGCCGATGACTATTGGGTTAGGTGCAAAATCTTGAGGTGAAAAATATTGAAGTGGATACGCCGTACCGTACCGCTTCATGAGAACCTCAACATTTCGAGCCAATAACACATCTCCTACAAAAACAGCCGAGTCAGCATTTCTAATTGCAGAGTCAGCTAGTAGCACCTCTTTAAGTGGGACCGCTGGACGAACATGTTCTGTAAATGTTCGTATATCAAATACATCAGTTTTAAACTCAGGCACAGATACCGCCCACTTGTTGTCCAACAGGCCCACTTGCAGTAAGAGGATTGCGCAAAAGCTTAATTGAAGTAGCGAGTTCCCTATTCCCATGGTGCTCGTAGTGTTGGATGAAATAGTCCAATTTCATTTAAATACATGTAGAAAAGAATACCGGTCAGTGCAATCACTAGTGAGACAAACCAGATAGCTATAAATTGCATCGGTGAGATGTTAGTTGTACGTCTATTTGACTGTACTCGACTCGTTACCTCTATGTTAATGCCTAACAGGTGAGACACTTCTTGTGGTTGCAGGTGTATGTCTGAAAAAAATATTTTATGAAGACCATCTGTCCTTGTATCACTTGGCGTTATTTTATGACGTATGAGTTGTAATGTTTCTTGTGCCTCCTCACGGAGGTAGTGTGCGGCCACAAGAACGTTCAAAATTTCCTCATCAGACGACTCTAATGATAGTCCATTAATTTTGATAACTGAAAGAAGATGCTCAGGCTTTATCATACATCTCGTTAATTTCTGCATCAGTGTGTGTTTGTGAGGGGAGTTGTTCTTGAACGATGTATTGACTATATATCTCAAGGAGCACAATAAACAGCGTCACAATTACTGGCCCAACGATGAAGCCGATTGGACCAAATAGAGAAATACCACCGAGAACTGCAATCAAAATTATAAACGGATGGAGATTGTTTCCTCGACTCATTAGGTACGGTCCGATGACATTGTCTGCCATACCTACAACCAGCAGATGCCAGGCAGCGAGAATGATGGCAGACATGAGCTGCCCATCATAGAGAAGCCAGAAAATAGCCGGGAACATGATGAGACTCGTTCCAATACCTGGAATAACTGCAAAAACCGCAGCAATCGAGCCCCAGAGTATTACACGATCAAAACCAACAAACGAGAATCCTATTGCAACTAGCACTCCTTGAATCATGGCTACCAGCAGTGTACCGGTTGCTACACTACGTACCGCCTGGGCCATTCGTTTGAAAATAATGTGGTCCTCTTTATCTGGCAGCGGACTAATGCGAATCAGGAGTTGGAGAAATTCCTTACCATCTCGGAAGAAGTAGAATGAACCAATCAAAGATATGGTGAAAATGAATAACGTAGATAAAGTACCAGCGAAAATTTGAGTAATATTTCCAGTGAACCACTCAGCAATTTGACGAACCTGATCAGTTAAATTCAATTCAAAATCTGGAATATACGTTTTGATTGCATCTTCAACCTGATTAACTGTACCTTCAATAGTCAGCTCTGAATCCTCAGTAAGTGTTTGGTAAGCACTCAATACTTCACCGACAACCAACGATGAAACAAATATCACCGGTAAAATAACCAGCACCAAGGCTAACAAAGTCGTAACGAGCGCAGCTATACTTTTGTTTTTACGGGGTGTGATTTTTAAAATGCGCTTGTAAATCGGATAGCAAATTGTTGCTATTATTGCTGAAAGTGCAATTGCGCTAATAAATGGTGAGGTGATAAGCCAGACCATGTAGCCGGAAATACCAAGGAGAAGAAAGAAGAAACTATACTCAACAACACGGTTAATTTTCATCAGTGTATTATAACGTGACCAGATACAAATGAAAAAGAACCAGGTTGGGTACCTGGTTCATTTTTGTTAGATTTCACTTAAGAATTGTTGCTGCGAATGGATGGCTACTGCTTCAAATGCTCGAAATGATTCGCGAGCTGCGCCATCCAATGCTTCAAAACTTGATGAAAAATATTGTGATAGAGCCCACAGGATTATCACGAATCCGATTGCATTTCGCATATGGTGCGAGTTGCGTCCCAGAACCTCTTTCGACAAAGAGGTTTCAACTAAAATTGAATGGGTCGCAATAGCTTTCGGTACTGTTCCGTGAGGAACTATAGCACATATGCTATATGTTGTAAAGCGTTACTGTGGGATATGGGCGGTGAGTGTATCGAGACTAATATCACCTCTAAAGTGGTGAGCTATAGCTCCATCTTGGTCAAAAATCACAGTTTCTGGTGCGGCGTACCCGCCCACTGTTTGGTAGAAGTGATCTCGACTATCGAGCACGTACGTTACTGCAGCTGTGGGCAACTGATGAAATGAGATGAAACGCTCCGCTGTCGTCGCTGGCTCGGCACGATTAATTGCCAACACGGCCACATCTGGTCTTGAAGTTGCGAATGTCTCAAACATTCGAAGTTGCTCACTACAACTTGGGCACCAACTAGCCCATGAAAATACAACCAGCGTTCGTCCTACGTATTCAGTTAAAACAACAGGATTACCTTTCAAATCGGTATACGCTGCAGTTGAGCTGGCAGAAAATGCACGTCCAGCATCACTACTCAGAACCGCTTCGCGTTCATTTTGCCTAAGTACATTCAATGTGATAACTCCTGCCACAATCAAAATAACAACAAGCAGTGCAATAACGATTATGCTTTTTTTGTTCATACATCAAGAAGTATAGCGTACGTGACCATGCCACCAACTAGAAAGATGAGAAATACTACGACAAGGACTATTACTTTAGTACTCATATGTAAATACTCTAGCATAGTTATTGAACCAGCTTCGTTGCAATGTCTTTACCAACATAGACTACAATCAGCGGGTCATCAGATGCCGCTTGATATGACGATAGTAGGGCTGTTCCCAACGTCACACTCAAATCAAGCGCATCACTATCGTAGGCTGGGTCAAAGACAACAACCGTACGCTCTACTGATTCATTTAAGTCTGTGCCGACTGATTCGATACTGTATCCAAGCTCTGTCAGATTAAATGCCGTTCGAGCTGCCGCTCCTGAGATACCACTTCGATTTATTATTCGCAATGGTGGCACATTACGCTGTCCTCCCAAGTCTCCACTAGCGTCAAGGAGCGTATCATATTGAACTTGTTCGGAGTTTAGTGTTACGTCAGCATCAAGTCTATCTATGGTAATTTCATATGCTCGTTCTGTGTCGGTTGCTGAAGAAACGAACCAGACAATTGAAAGAATGCTGAGCACCACAATACCGACACCAGCAAAAAATAGTCGGTACGAAGTTAGCAATGACAAAAGCGCTTTGGAGTATGAATGCGTAGAGGACCCCTCTTTCAAACGTGAGCTCAAATCCAAAATACCTGCTTCAATCGGTGCCATCACTGATATTGTTCGACGTGGACGCTTCGCATGGCGTAACTGACCACGTAATGGTGTATCAGGCAGCCCAGCCAGAGCTAACATACGTCGAACATACAACTTTATTGACCAAGAAATACCGTAGACCATTGCTACAATCGCAAGTAAAACACCCAGTACAACTCGCCATGGAATAATCCAAAAGGCCACTTCACTTGAAGTAAACTGTCTTCCCTCTTCACCATAAGCCAATGTTGCAACAGCTGTATAACGACCAATGTCGGCGGGTGACCATTCACCAGTCCAACTAAACGTAAATGTGCGAGCGCTATCATTTAACACTTTACCAAATAATGTTTTTTGGTTTACTGGTATAAAGCCGCGTTCTTGTCCCCACATGTTATAGATTTGAATCTCACCTTCGGGTCGTAGATGTACGTTTCCATCATTTTCAAATCGAAGCGCAAATTCTACTTCAGGTTTTTCATAGAGCAAATGATTGGTGCGAAACGAACGGATAGAACCTGATTCAACAATATCTCCTGCTACTCGCAGAAAAAATAGCGTTGAAACAAATTGCGATGTTTCGACACTTGTACCTTCTGCTGTTTCTGGTGGCCTTGTACCAACAAGCACAGCAGCGTAGTGACCACCAGGCGGCGTGTCCGTAGGAGGATTGATAACAATCGGAATCGTGAGTGTTTCTTCTGGCGGGATGACTAATTCTCCAGTCGGCACAGTAATCCACTCAGCTAAGGATGATCGTACATCATCTGATATGTCTGCTGGGTAGAATTGTGATGCACCATCTTCTCCAAGTGGACGAAAGTTAACGACAGTCGCATAGACCGTTAAGGGGAAGGGGTTGTTATTGATTACTCTGAGTGTACTGTTCCATTCCTGACCAGGATTAGCGGTCATTTCAAAGATTGTCGGTGAAACGCTGAGTGAGAGTGAGCTTTGTGCAAACGCAAAAAACGGACACAATAGCAGTGCGTAAACAATTATTGCCGTGACGTAAATGCTACGCTGATGGTTTTTTAAGGTCAATATCATGGTGGGTTTCCTTAGCTTCATTACCGCTTCGAACGTACAGTGGTAAATCACTATCGCCCTCAATTGAATGTCCGTGTGTATACGAACGGTACATAAGAAATATCATAAGCATTATTATTACCATCAGTGCCAGCAGTGCAGCCACGATATATGGCAGAGGTAACATATAAAAATAAGTTGAGTCGTACAGAGTCGCACGCGATTTCCCGTATTCCAAAACAGCATTCGCCTTTATTCGTCCGACAAATGATTGCTCTGGGAGGTCAACTGTTATAAGCGACGTTTCATTAGGCTGAATAGTGATGTTGCCGTCTGGATTAACATCCACAGAAGCGATTTCATTACCGTTTGATTTGTAGAAGATGATTTCTCCAGTTGGACTGGTCGGTACATCTCCGAGGTTTTCAATACTCAGCTGTGCTGTATCACCATCTGGACTGATAATAAACCGGTCAACAGAAAAGCTTTTTAGTCGTAATGTCTCACTAATAGTCTCGGCTATGGTCAGCTTGACTACAACACCCTTTGCTTCACCATTCATTGCGGCCGATTCAGCTTGGTGACGTTTAGAAGCTGGTACAAATCCTATAAAGGCTTGATAAGAACCTGTTTTTGCTTGTGGATGTATACGAAAAGTGACGGGAATAAGTGCACTTTCACCGGCTTCGATTTCAATTCGACCCCTCGTAACCTCAATCCAACTCGTAACAGTGTTTGTACGATCTGACATTATCGGTGATATGAATCCTTTAACTTCACCATCGACGCCGACAGTGATTTCATTCACTGTTGCATAAACATTTTGCTTGCGTCCTGACGTGTTGGTTATACTAACCTCAGTTGTAACAATTTCACGTGGACTAACAGACTGATCAATTAGAAATGGTCGTACATCTATATCCGCGTGTGCAGCTGACGTAAAAAACAGCATGCCCACACTCATCACCATCCCCAGTACCGAAATACGTCGCATACACATAGTATATCACCTAATAAACAGGTACAGCTATGTACGAAATGCTCGTTTCGTACTGACCTGCAGATTGCATATCAGAGACACTTACTCGGTACAGAACATCGTGCTCATCACCAGTCGTCGGGATTGAACTGTACATCACCTCATCAGCAGTTACGGTAACCCCGGCATATGAATCTAAAGGTGAAAACCTTGTCGATCCATTTTGCAGGGTTGAGTCAGTTGTATGGTATCCAAAGCAACCATTCATATTCAGGGCGCACGTTGCACTCCAGCTGGCTGGCGTATTATTTGTAGATGATAGTGACTGAATTGGGTCGCCGTATTGATTAATAAGCTCACTGCCGGCACTGAGAAGTACCTGGTATCCTTCGAAGGCATTTGTTGTCACTTGCAATCGCTGCGCTGCTGCATATTCTTCAGTATGGATGAGTGAGCCGAATGAAATTGAACTCGGTGTTGTAGTAGCAGTTGTGTTAACACCAGCCACATCAATGTCGGCGTCGATTCCTGCTACAGTAAATGTGAGACGGGCAGATTCTCCACCAATTGAAATAATTGAGTATCCACTTCGTGCACCAACTGGTTCACTATTGGCTAAATCAAACAGGCGGAAATAATAAACGGTTCCGAAATTACGATCGACGTTTGTATACTCTAAAACAAACTCAGTTTCCAAAGCTGTTGCACCGGTATGAGTGAATCCTGTATATGGGATATCTGATTCTGCTCGCAAACCACAGCCCGCGCCTACACTAGCGACACATGGTTCGCTGTCTGAAAGTATTGCTGTGGTTATAATTTCATTGTCTACACCCGCTCCATCTGCAAAACACCACACCGACGAACTTACACAACTTGTGGTTGCTACTGGAGTACTAACAAAACTGAAATTTGGATCTGTGGAATACTGCAATGAAAAGCGTGAGTTGATTTGTGATAGATTCTTGAGTTCGGCTACCGTGACGCGTAGTTTTAAGAGACTACCTTTGTTAACATCATTTGGCGCAACACTTTCACCTGCCAATGGGCTGGTCGGTGTTTCATTTATTTCATCATCATACCAGCGCCACTCCTGAGTCACTGGCGAGTAGCCTTCTGTTCGTATTTGAGGATAATCAAAATATGCATCAAGATCCAGTCCGTCTGTACGTACCATACGGAAACAGTACGTGGTTTTTTGTGCCGCTCCGTTTTGTTGTACGGCCCAGTCATATTCAATATCTTCTCCACGCGCAACAGGATACGCATTAGCCGCAGCTGGATTAGTCTCTGTATATCTACCAGCAACATCAGAAACCGTCAGAAGAAGCTCTCCACCACCTGGAGGATCAGTAGACAAGTTAGTACCGTCAACAACACTCGGTGCATCGTATCCGCGCCATATTTCACCGCTACCTGATGCACCTACATCAACCCATGTTTCTACGGCAGAGCACGTCGAAACCCTAGCGCCATACTGTAATTTAACAGAGAGAAATCCAGCCGGTAACGTAGCATTGTCGACTCGAGCAGAGATGCGAATTCGTACGATATCACCATCTGCCAGTGGCTCATCGGCAGTACTGATTGGGGTATTCTCACCCAAATTCGCCAGTCCAAGCGGCCAAGGATCATTTGGAATTAGTGTATCGTTCTCAACGTACAGCCGGTAATCATTTTGTCGTACTGTCAGGTCTGCTGCTGGCCACTGAATTATTTCTGTACGATAAAACAACGGGAAACCACCGGATGTTTCACTACGCCATAATTGGTACGACGTGGTTGATGTAATGAAGGCACCTGCATAAGCTCTTGGATGCGAGTCACCTGTGCCACTTTCATAGGTAATCATGTGAATTGAGGCATTGTTTACATCATTAATCGGCGGACTAATCGGCACCGATAGCAGCAGCGGCTCAGCCCCACCAGTAGTATTACCATTACTTGGTATCACCACCATAGCCCCATTTGCAGTTTGGGTATTTTCAATCACCCACGCTACTGACGTGTGAGTTGTTGGGTTTGTTGCGTTCGGACTCAAGTAAAACGTAATGAGACCAATACTTGATAGTTGTACATCGTGACCAACGTTCGCTACGGTAGCGCTCGATGTATAGCGCTTCTGCGTATGAAGAAACGTTCGACTCAAGCTGTTAACAGCTGTGATTGATTCGGTCTCTGGCGTACCAACCGCCGAATACTGATGCTCTGCTCGTTGAATTTTCCAGTTCATCCCTGTAAATTCAACCACGGCGTAACTGACTTGTCCGGTATTACTGCCGTTTGCGCCACGAGTTAGTACTGGTTGATTGGTTCCAGCATTCCACGCCGATGTAAATGAGTGTGAAAAAGCTTCTGTTCTGTTATTACCGTTATGGAACTGTCCTGTGATGTATACAACAATATCACTGTCATCAACTACAGATGGTAATGCCGTGCCCGTGGCCTGATTAATTGTTATGCCTAGAGTCAAGCGTCGCTGATCGCGCACAATCATCTCGTTGTCTCCTCCTTCTGGACCAATATATTCTACTATCTCCCACGCGACATAGGTGTTATCAATTGCATCAGTATCTCGAACTATTTGGAAACTAGTTGTGATGTCGGTAGGTATGACAATGTAGGCACCATAGTCTTCAGCATTTTGATTTCCACCGAGGGAGTTTTTACCGACTCCTGAAAGATTAGAGTTCGTGATGCGCACAAAGGCGGTTGTGGTTGCACTTGGTGCTTGATAATCGACTCCCGCGACCAAGGTTGTTGCGCCAGTTCCAGATACGACAAGTTCGCCTTGTTGAATTTTAAAGTCACGTCTTGGTTCTATAGATATTTCAGCGTACACATTGTAGGCGAGCAAGGATTGTCCATTTTGAGTCAACCGGAAACAGTAGTCAGCTTCATTAGGTGTCTCTTCATTGGTCGTTAAACTGTATTCTAATTCAAGAAATTGCGATTCTGTGAGCGTAGTTGTGGCACTGAATGAAGTCGTTTCTCTTACACCTTGGTTTGATGACAAAAACGATTTGCCACCAGGATTGGCAATACCTCCATCACCGATTGGTATATCGGTAGTTGAATCACCGTGTGTAAGAAAAGTTGAGTTCTCTAGTGACCACGAGACTCCCCCACCATTAGCATCCAACCAAACCACAATCGCATCACAGGTCGTGCTTTTGATGCCATACTCTAGTCCATACTGACGAGGTACCGATGATGTAGCGCCTTCATTTGATAGCTGCATTCGTAATCGAATTGCTTCTTGTTTTCCAAAATCCTCGACTGGAGTGTTCGCTACGCCACCTGTTGCAGAGGTGGCGCCAGTCTCGGTACCATCATCATTACGCCAATGGTATCCCGTCTGAGTAACAATAGCGCCATTGAGGGTAGTACTTCCTGTAATATCTATTACCGTCGAGGGAGACACCGTACCGCCGCCACTAACGACAACGTCAGTATTTGGTGAATTGATTGTAAAATCAACCATATCGCCATTATCAGCATCTTCAGTTACATCATAAACAACATAGAGACACAGTGTCTGAGTGGTTGTAATTGATGTTGTACCAGAAAACGTTAGCGTACCGTTATCACTAATAAACGCTGGGGCGGTAGAGCCGAATTGAGGTTCGACGCCGGTGTATGATTCACTGAGACAATCGTATGGTGCTGTGATGTCGACATCATAGTAGAGAGCAATGTTCGCTATATCTGCTGTTGAATCAGCAGTACCAGTATCCGTAATGGTAATGTCGGTTACAGTTCGTGAGGAGACGTTTTCAGTAATAACGAACTTACCGCCAAGATATTGATCCTGACTTGGCACGTCAGCAGATACCACTTGTGTGCCCGTTGCACTGACACGAACATCTGCAGCAATGGTGGCTTGAGGGTATATCGAATATGTTGGTAACGATTCACCGGCGGCAGATATTCGAAAGCAATATGTCTCTCCTTCTACTGCCGCGGCAGTAGCTCGAAATGAAAATTCGAGCTCCACCCAATTGGTTGGTAAAAGAGTGAGACTACCTGTTTGTGAACTTGTGTCGCGTAGACCACCATTAGGTGTGAGGAAGACTGAATTTTCATTACTCACACCACCATTTGCAACCGCAATGTTTGTTGTGTTGTCTCCGTTCGTAATAAAGGACGAGTCAAACATATCAAATGCGTCTGCGCTCGATCCTACATCTATCCATGACGATACTGCACTACAGGTTGAAGGATTTTGTGCGTACTCTAATCTAAAATTAGTTTGGAGGGATGAAGTAGATCCTTCATTCGATATTCCAGTTCGTAAACGGACAGGTGTTAATTGTTGTAATGCGTTGAGATTAGTATCTTCCGCTCCACCAGTTCGTGAGGTAGCACTCGCTTCATTACCGTTGTCATTACGCCAATGAAAGTGTGTTTGAGTTAAATTTGAGTCGCGAACTGTAGTAAATCCAGTTGCACCAACAACTGTTTTTGGAACAGCCAGTACACCACCAGTAACAATGACATCAGTGGGTGGATTGGTAATTTCAACATCGATAGTACTGGTATCAACTGCAGCTTTAGAAACATCTAGAACTACATACACACATAACGTTTGCGTAGGAGAAATTACAACAGAATCATTGAACGTAGATGAGCCATCAGCACCAGAGAAACCGTTGGTATCTGTCGTTCCAAATTGTGCTTCAGCGCCTCCATAAGACTCACTTACACAGTTGTACGGTGAACTAGTGTCAAGATCATAGAACAGCTTAATATTATTAATCGCAGCACTAGCGTCAATTGTCCCGACTTCGTTAATAGTAATGTTTGTTACATTTCGTGATGATATATTTTCACTGACTACAAATGTACTGCCAATGTATAAGTTAGTGGTACTCGCACGAGCTTCACTAATTTGTGACCCTAACGTTGAAACAACAGTGAGTGGTGAGATATCTTCAATTGTGTTTCCGAATACGTCGTCGGGAACAGCGCCATACCACGTAGCATAGATACGTTCAAAATTGTATCCACTTAGACTCAGACCAAATACATCTTGCTGTGTTGTATTAAGTGGACCTTGTGCCGAGCTCCAGCTTGTCATCGCCAAGGTAGAGGTTGCCCAGAATACATTAGCAGTTGCCGCTGTAGCAGGCGTTACTCGACCAGCATAAGCGACATACACCACACCATTATTAGGATTCATAGTCGCTGCAACTTGCGTTAGGCCGAGTGCGCTATTAGTCACAACGTTGCCACCTGCAGACCAGGAACTACCATTAAAAATAGCGGTTTTGATGGAGTCATTATTACCTCCAAGTATTCCAGTTGTGCTGTTATCGATGTATACAAGGTGAATATTACCAGTCTCAATATCAACAAAGGCACTGAATTGTGGGTCGTAAGTAGCATTTTCTGGCGCATTGGCATCGATACTTGTCCAGGTAGCACTCCAACTACCGGCGCTATCATCCCAAATCTTACTTAACATATCATCGGCAGAAATGTCCCGAAGAATGAGGAGGATGTCACCGCCAGCGAGCGGAAGGATTTGGGCCGTATCATCCGCCAGCGGCGTCATGGGATTTGTTCCTGTTTCCGTCCAGCTTGTTGAAAGATTGCATGATGCGTTACATTCCACAACATAACTATCAGTGTTATCAGACATAGCGATGTAGATAGTACTGTCTGTTCCTTTAGTAATGCTAGGCACATTAGCTCCTGTATTAAGAGTTCCGGATTGACCCGAGTTGAGCACCGCACTAACCGGGGACGTGCCGAGGAGTCGTGTATCTGTACTTGTATCAAGACGGTTATACCATACGTCATCGTTACCAGGGTCAGCGGTGACAATATGAATATTTGTTCCCGTTGTATCACCCGGAGTCCAGCGATCGTACCAGACAGAAATGCCAAAACAGTCAGTTTGAGCGTCTACTGTAACCGCTGGTCCCCAGCTCGTACCACCATCAGTAGATTTTGAATATACACACGTTCCGGTGGAGTCTACATAAAAATTGTAGCCAACTTGATCAGAGATAAAAACGGTTTGGTGACCAAGATGTAGCATTTCGGAGGCTGTAGCAGTTGTCGTAGCATCAATTGTAACTTGCGCAGCATAGACTCGTTCAAGAAATGACATCCAACTACTCTCAAGCAATGCTGCAGTTGACTCAAGTACCAGTAGTGCCAACAAACAACCAGCGATGCGCTTTTTGTAGCTACGTCCAAATACTCTGCTCCACAGCATACGTTCCTCCATTGTACGAAATATAACGCTAAAAACCTACAAAACTACTGTGAACTCTCGGTTGAAGACGAGTTGGTTTCTGAAGCAGAAATCACTAAGTCAAACTCCGACAAGACTATGGAGCTCGTTGTAGCTCTCGTAGGGGCGATGGTGGATGGATTCTTTAAATCAAGAGTATCTGAAGTGATAACCTTGTCGGTAGTAGAACCAATGGTCAACGTATCGCTGTCTAGATTTGGCAATTCATCGAACTCTTGCTCTTCTTCTGAAGTTGATTTATTTTGAATTAACGCCCTAATTTCACCAATTGGATCAATTGGTGGGATATCCACGGGTTCAGGAGCTGCTTGTGCCGCAATTGGTGCCGACAAACCGGTAACTGGGTCAAATCCCTTTGTGATGACATCTCCATTATCGAATTGCGTGTCATACACCAGTACGAACCGAGGGTTAACAATCGTTCCTCCTTCATGACCGGTAATAGTAAGTATTTCTTTACTTTTTAGTGAGTAAACCTTGGCTTCTTGAGCACTGCGCCCAATCACACTCCATAATATGTAACCATCTTGAATAACAGGGTTAACATCTTGTACTGCGTTATCAGTAATTTGCTCTGTGTACGATCCATCAAAATACATAATTTCCCAATCATTACTGTCCCAGGCTTGCCAAACAATTCCTTCATTCGATACCTTTGGTTCCATATTATTCGTACGCGAATAGGTCAGTTGTGACTCTTTACCGCTACTAATATCGTAAGAAATAATCTGGTATCTATCATCAATCAAACGTTGCCACACCACCTGCAATGACTCAGAATCATAATACGGAGCAGTATCTTCGAATTGATTATCAGTAAGTTGTCGAACATCCCCGCGTAGTGTGCGCAAGAAAATCTCCATATCACCTTCACTATCACTAGCTGCATAGACAACAGACTGAGTATCATAGTCAGATACATCATTAATACTACAATGGTAAGTTCCTCCTCCCACCTGTACACAAGACTGGCGACTGAATTGATAGAAATTATCTTCGGTTGTAAGATTTTGAGCTTGTACCACTGGTGGTGTAGATGTTGAAGTACTCGCTACTTCTTGATCTGCGTCGTCACTACTTTCAACTATTTGCTCAATAGATTGCGTAGGTATATCCTCAGTATCTTGTTGATCTGACTGTTCAACATCATTTGTTGTAGATGACGTTTCAGTACTTTGCTCGATATCAGTTTCAATTTCGGTAGACGTAGTGGCAGTCTCGTCGTTAATCTCAGCTGTAAGTGATTCACTATTGTTTTGAGTTACATCATCAACCAGTGTGTCAGAAATTATTTCAGTTTCGGTACTTTCAGGAGGCACATCATTCTTTTCGATTATTTGTTCACGAACTTCGTCTGCCACACTATCAGCGCTAGTGCTGATAGATTCATCCTCAGGGGCAGCAACTGCTTGATTAATTGGCTGTACAAAGAATGAGAGTAGGAGCAGGATAATAACTGCGGCCGAAACCCGACTTGTAAACACAACAGAATACAACCACACGCGGTGGTTACTCCGTTTACTGATTGTAAGAGTATGACGTAACATCCTATCTGTTGATAGGCTCTACGTTGTACGTCATTTTCCTCCCATCACACCCTTATATAATAGCAAGATGGTGCTAATAAATAGCGTCCTATCAACACCTACTGGAAGAAATAACTCGCTAGAATGATGGAAAAATCTCTGAAGGTCATCCGACCATCTCCATTAAAGTCATAGGTTTCAGTCGGGTTAAACCAGGCGCCCATAAAGGCACTGATATCACGTAAAGTAATTACACCGTCACCATCCAAATCTGTCAGAATACTCACATTCACATTAACTCCAATATCATTTGGGCTAGTATTTTCGTCATAAATATACAAACTTAAACTCGAATCAGCTACGTTTGAGACTTTAATCGGTGTCCCTTTTCCATCACCAGCTAACAGGGTTACCTCGGCTGCCGAAAATTCTCCCTGACCAGTTTGCTTTGCTGAGAGTATAATGGTGGCAATTTTATGCTCACCTAAAAAACCACGTCTGAATGTACCTCCTCGCATGGTGACACTATTGTTAGTAACGACTGGCTCTTCTGTCCAGATAGTGAGCACCGACTGGCCTCTGTCTACACTGATCACTTCAAAGTTAGTGGCATCAAAGCGTAGCGTGATATCAACAGCGTTAACAGGAACGTGCGCATTAGCAAGTACGTCAAGAGAAAAACGCTCTCCAGCTCTAATGGTTCCAGCATCAGCCTCTAATCGAATGTAGGATGTTTGTGTAGATGGAAGCGCATTGGCTCCAAGAAACAGCATAAAGCCAAGCATCATAGGGAACATAAATCGAACAGTTGTATTCGATTTATTGGTGTACCGGCGATTGAAAAAAGATTGTAGTGACCGCCAGATGTTCATAGGTTACTTTGTTACGAGCAGTGTTCGTACTTCAGCAGCTTGTGCGTTAGTAACAATTAGTGTTTGTTGAGTGGACTGTACCTCTTGGAGAATTGTTAAAATTTCTTGAGATGTTGCACTTTTACCTGCTAGTAGCGTGGCTATAATCTTATCTTGATCGAGCACAAGCTGAGAAAATAATTGACTTTGCTTGCGCTCTAAAACTACCAGTCGCTCCCATTCAGAAACTGGAAAGGCCGTCACAGCATCAGCACCTGAAAGTTTCGCTAACTGCTCAACAAACAGCCGGTATAGACCAACCTCTCTTTCAAGTCGTGATACCATAACTGACTTTCTGACTGCATAGAAATTACCACATCGTCCAAATAGTCGATCGAGTTCTTGTAGTTCAGTGACACTTAATCCAGTATTTAATCTAGATAGTAGCTCATCAAAACGAACCCGCTCATCTATTGGACAATCAATGATAGTCTGGTCAATAATATCATCAGCTCCATTACGAGCTGTAGTTTCTGCAATAGTAGCCAATAGCGCCTCCTGCTCATGAATGAGCTCGCTAGTATGTTCTTTGACTGTTTTTATACGCTCGTCAGCAATATAGTTAGCCGCGAGATACCCTATCGTCATCAGAAGGACGACAGCAAGTATAAGAGTGAGGCGATTAGAATTGTTTATTAGAGTATTCATACGTACCTATTCAGTTAGATGTGTAACATCTTTAATTTCTTTTTCAACAGCTTTTCTTGACACCTGTAGCGCACTCAATAGTGAGGCGATCATGTCAGATTCTGCTTTCGTGAGTTTACCAGTTTTTCGTGAAGTAAGTAAAAGTGATTCTTGTTCATGAATTACTCCTTCGAGTCGAGTGAACTCTCTTTGTAGTATTGTCAATGCCTCACCAGACTCCTTTGTAACTGTCGCTCGGAAGCGGCGAATGGAGCGAATCATGAATAGAAAACCAATTATACAAAGTGCCACGAGCGCAACAAGTGGAATTATTATTGAAACAACACTGACAAGAAGCGAACCTACTCTAAGAAAGCCTGGTTGTTGGACGGCGATTCTAATTATCTCTGATTTATCACTCATTGCACCATATTGATCAATTGCTACTGCAGTGAGCTCGTAGACTCCTTGCGATAATCTTCCTTCAGGGATGAAGGTAAATTGACCAGCTTCGTCACTAGTAAGTGTATACGTTACCGCATCACTCCCTAATCGCTGCATCGATACTGTCACTTCGGAATTAGGACGTGTGAGACCTTTTATGACTGGAATTACTTGTTCATTAATTTCAGTTGGGAATTCAGTGAAAACTGGTTTATCAAATGAGGCAATGGTAAAGGAGTGGGTTTGAATAATACTATTTCCGGCTTGGTCAAAAGCTTCAATAATTACTGTATGGTATCCAGGCTCTAAATTCGGAAGTGTAATGGTACTCGAAGCGCCTTCTTCAAGAAGGTACTCGTACGGTTCTCGTGCATCAACCCGAACCATGAATCGTCTGACTTCTGACGTGCTATCAGTGACATTGAGCAGTAACGTCTGAATCGGACTTGTTGCATCTGCATCATGTACAGGCGTAATTGAAAATGCACTTGGTGCAACTGAGTCGACTGCTAGTCGATAGTGCGCTACCCCACCCCATCCATCTGCATTTCTAAATTGTAAATGAAAGTAAGATACACCTTCAGTAAGTTCATCGAGTGTAATGTTCGTGACGGGGGTTTCGTACACCCTCGTTGGTACTGAGGTTGGGTTAGTATCGAGCAGTGTGCGTAGTTCAGTCACTCCGGTCGGTACAGTCCATGATAGCGTGGCGTTTTTCTGCACGTACCAAGCGTTGGCGTCTGGATGGGTAGAGGAGATTATAACTGGTGCAGCCGGGGTATTCGCAGGCGCAATATACTCAATCTCTTCTGGGACCGGAGCTGCCGATGCTGCTTGTAGTGTATATGTACCACTATTCATTGTTGTAAGGACGTTGGTACCTTTTCCATCATTTGCCAACACCGAACCAGTTCCGAAGTTAACCCGAGCTGCACCCGCACCGAGTACGCGAAATGTTACCGACATCACTGTTCCAGAACTGCCTGTATAGCCTGACGGTGACCCCCCACTGAAACTGATTGTTCCAGCACTATTAGAGAAAGTAGGTTCAGCGACCCACAGATTAAAAATAGAACTTGTACGGTTTACTGACACAACACTTAGCTCTCGTGGATTAAAGCTTATGGTGGCGTCAGCGGCATTAATTGCTTGCGAACTGGTGTTAACGACTACACGCACTGTAAAAGTACTGCCAGATTGATACACTCCAGTGCTTGGCGATAGTGACAGTGTTGCAGCTTCGGCAGCCAAGGCAAAGCCAAAGAATACTAGTGCCCCAAGAAAAAGTGCGCGGATTATTTGTATACGTGCATACACATTAAAGATTTTCATGTGGTTCGATAGTTACAAGCTCAGTCTCTTCTTCTGACTTCACTGGTGTCTTTTTCCGTCTCGTCTTAAAGTACATAACGAAGCCAAAGATAAGTACTAGGAAGGCAAACAAGATGAGCCCGATGTACAGAGCGTAGTTAAATAGCGTCTGTGATGAAAGGGTCCTGAGTGACTCATCTGGAAGTAAGGTGGCAATATATTCATTACCAGCCTTGTCGATTGCTTTCACTCGAATAATACTGTTGAGAGACTGATCATCGAGCACGTATGGGCTTCTCGCTACAATCCAGGGCGCATCGGCACGTCCCCAGTTAAACGTCCCAAGCTCTGATATAGACTCTTCAATAATTTGGTATTGGTCAATGCCAGTTTGCTTATCTGTTGTGTTGAATGAAATGTAATATCGTCCACTGAACGCAAAATCATTACGATCAAGGAATATGCTGAACTCTTCTGGAGGAATCGTGTCGGCAGCGACAGCCTCTCGCCATGGATCAATAATACCTGGACCGGCGTTTCGTTGCAGATACATTTCGGCTCCATAGGTTGTAAGTGACGCTTGCGTTCCTTGTCCATCATTTAAGTACGCTGTGGTGGAATCAGAAAAATCTACCAGCGCAGTATCCTTTGAATCACCACTGCCACCAACAGTAAATCCAGGCGAACGAACGATAATTTTTGCGAGGGTGTTCGTAAGACGTGGGTCACCCTCTACTCGACCACAGTAACCATTAGGAATGCCGCCGGCAAAGGTAATCGTACGATCGGTTTGATTGATGACAGGTCGCTCGACCCACATACTGAGAATAGAATCCCCGATAGATATGTCGACTGGTACGATGTTTTCAGAGTACGTTATGACAGCATCAACAGCATTAATACACTCACCAACAGATTCGTCTGTATCGAGTCGAACTGAAAGTTCCATTGCGTCCCCTCGGTACAGTTCACTTCGGGGTGGATCGATATATAGCGTAGCAGCGTCGGCAACCTGTGACCCAAACACAGTAAATAAGACGAGGCTCCCGAGAAGCTGATATTTCATACTTACAGTATAGCAATCGTTTCTACACACCCAGCAGTCTGTACACAGTAGATAGCAGTCCCACGAAAGGTTTACATTCTCAATATTGAAAATCGTTTTCAAGAGCGCAATGATGAAGCTCTAACCAACCCAGTCCAATACCTCACAAACACTCAACAGCGAATGCTATCGTGATCTATCATAGTATTCGTCGTGCACCACAAGAACATGTTATGGAGCACACAAAAACCCTTCTCGTGACAAGGTCTTGGAGACTTTGGTAAGATCTTGCTTAGTATTTTGAGTATACGATCATAAATACTAACAAGCCGTACTGTGACTGTAAGTCGGCCCACCATGAGAGATTGTGGTTTTTGTTTGCATAAACAAAAAACCCCTCTCGTGGTGGGAGATAGGGTTTTTTGTATTAACTCCAAGCTTGGAGCCACTATTCCTTAGAATACTGGCGTTGCTACGTATGTCAGCGTAGCGGTGTAATCATTAGCTGCTTCTTGCAGCGGTGAGATTTCGATTTTGTAACCGACTCGCGTAATTCCTACACCTTGACCCGTACCATCGGTAGGACCAGTGTGGCGGAAAACTTCAACTGGCGTGGTGAGGACAGCTATATAGCGGTCTCCTCCACTCCCAACATTGAACTCATCGGATAGAAGATCAGTTAAGGTCGCATCATTTGAGGTTAAGCCCCAATGACCCCAGGTGTTTTCGTCACTAATGACTTCACTTGACGCCTCCCATGGTGACGGTGTTGTCTCATCGTTTCCATTTCGGAACGAGTCGATGTCAGCCAGACCAGATGTAAGCTGCTGATCAGTCTCTACTGTTACCACAAAGCCATTTCGAGCGTTTGTTAACACAGTCAGTTCTTGAGCAGCTGTACTGGCATTACCTCCGGTGAGAACTCCAAACGGAATTTCAGTCGCGGTGGTGGTACCTCCAGTTGTTTCACCATTGACAGTTACTCCTCCCACGAGACCTCCAACTGAGAAGGTGAAATAGGTATCAACAGTTGCGCTAACCACGACGACGTCGAGGATAGCGACTCTTGTTTCTCCTGTATCAGCTCCGGCAGTTAGGTTAATCGCGTATGAGCCAGCAACTGGATTTTGAATTTGCTGATCACCCGCTACGACAGAGGTCGCATTGAGACCGATTTCGATAGTGGTTGTGCCGTTTGCAGGAATTGAACCTCCATCACCTGTACAAAATAGTAAGGTTAGAAGTTCTCCTGAAAATGAAGCACCAATTTCTTGAGTACCTGTACAGTCTCCTGCAATTGTATAATCTGAAGTTGTCGCCACGTCGATATCAGTATGGTTAACTGATCCTATAACGAATGGGCCATCGGAGAAATCAATTGTGATTGATTGACCGTTTGCAACACCTGTTGGTGTTGTAAACTCGATGGTGTGATCTGATACTTCTCCCGGTTCTGAAACCGAGAGTGTATCGCTAAAGAAGGTGACATTTGCTGCTTCTGCGAAGCGCAGAGACGGCAGACCGATTGACCAAAGGAAGATGGCAATCGCTACCGTCGCAGCAATAGCTTGGAGCACAGTGAACGCGTTGGACGTTCTGTGCATATACTCTACGTTGTATTAGCTCTTAGCCCTACTTTGTATGACTGTGGTCCAGTCTAGTAGACAGGAAATACCTGTGACGGCAGTGGTCTCCACTCCGCTACCGTGAAATCGATCTAAAAGCATACCTACGAGGTAACGCCCGGCTGAGGCATCCGCATACAAACGTACACGCAGTAGTGCTAATTGGTACTACCTCCCTTGCAGGTACATCCCCATTGTAATCGACAAACACACGAGCTCTTTGACTTATACACAAAATAAAGCAGTCAGTAACGTGAGTATACATAAAATTGTGCCACTAAAAGTTATCAATGATACTTATGAGACAAAAACCATATAAGTGCCTGCTATCCAAACTGATGTAGGGTCCGTATATAGTAACTACTTGCTTCACAATATTCTATGTAGATCTATGTCAATCCATACATGAACTTCCTTACTAAGCTACAACAAGACAGGGTATTCGTGAGCTGTGAACTTATCAAATTAGTGTATGTATTATTCACGATACATACACTAACATTTCTAAGAATGTTTAATATTATAGAAACGACTTACGGTAGATTGTAATTTACTTTGCCGGTGGGTAAATTTTAAAATAACAAAAACAAGTAACACGTAGCGTACCGCTGACTAGCAGTACCACAACCAACGCTGTGTGGCTCATCTACGGCACTCTACTATCCAATTGTAATGAGTGGATGTTGGTACGACACTTAGTTAGTTCTTGATTTCTGACTATTTATACAGTCTGAAATCACCAGAACACATAGACTAACGCCCACAGTACTCCCTTAGTACTACCCAGCCCAGTTTAAATGAGTAAATACACAGAGGGCTTATTACGAATTTAGCTCTCAATTGTTATTTCTTAAAACAAACACTACGTTCTAGTTTATAAAGAGCGTAGTGAGTATAGAAATGGAAGTGACCTAGGGTCGAAACACCCAGTAAGGCAGATTGATGGAGCTGATGCTTCTTACCCAGTCCAGTTAAACAACAATATAGAGAAATCCTCCAAACCCACCCTACCATTTTGATTGATGTCCGCAGGCGGATCTGAATCTCCCCCGGCAGTCTGCCACCAAAAAATAAGTATCGAAAAATCTACCAGATTAACTCGTCCATCTCGACTGAGGTCTGATGGTGTGCTCGCTTGACCATCAACGCCAACGAATAGTTGTATCGTATTACTGAATGGACTTTCAGTCGTAAGTGGCGGGATACCGGCAACTGAACGTGCCCGAAGCGTGTGGGCAGCCACAGAAATTCTAGAGGTATCAAGAGTAATAGACCACGTTCCGTTAGCAGCTGAGGTGGTGCGTTCAACTAATATACTATTGTCCACATGCAGCTCAACGGTTGCACTAGGAATGGCCTGTCCAGTCACAACAACTAAATCCCTAGGGTTTACATTCTGGTTCGAAACTCTAATTGTAGGTGGTAAAACAATACCGTTGATATTTGTAATGGCGCCCTGAGTAACATCAAACGTGTTATTGAGTGTGATTGATCTTGTACCTTGATTATCGGCGGCCCAAATACCGAGTGTAGCTGTCCCTGGTGATACGGCTGTCGAGAATTCAAATGCTCCAGAGCTGTTGCTTTGAACCGATCCAACCGCTCGTGTATCAACTAAGAAATTTATTGTGCGCGACGGATACGCACGCCCGCGTATGTTTATCTGCGTGTCACCTAAATCACGGTCACTACCTCCTCCTCCACCTCCACCACCTCCCGAGGAACCACCACCTCCAGAACCAGCTGGTTCAATTTTACAGATAGCCGAGCAGAAGTCGCCGTTATCGTTGTTTCCATCATCACACTCTTCACCAAAGAGTGTTTGTAAAATGCCATCACCACAGTACGGGCCAAAATTACACACCGGCGTGCACTGCCGACCGACTATAGTTTGACTGTATACACCTGTCTCACCAGGTACATCACATTGCTCACCATCGTCTACAATTAGGTTTCCACAAATACTAAGCGTGAGTGTAGTCGTTGCATATGATTGAGCCATCACGACCAGCGGTACCATAATCAGTGACGTGGTTATGGCACTAATTGTAAATAGTATGTTACGAACGAGCATGGCGCTTTCGTCGATTGAACAATACGTACAGAATCACAATAATAACTGAAAAGATTGGTAGGAGTACCGAAATCTTATGTGCTATAGACAACCCGACAAAACCGAAACCAGCTGCTTGGATTGTGCCATCAGGCAAAATAGTTAGACTGAGATCACCTTCTTGCTTGACTTCGTCACCGTTATAAATTTTATACCTCGCAACGTAACTTCCATCTGGTAATCGCGTGGGAATCTCAGCAACTACTTCCTCAGTTGCATATGGGGTTACTTTTTTAATTCTGTTTATACTTTTGGTTTCCTCTAGGAGCGCTTCACCAGTGCGGTCATAAATTTTAAACTCTACTTTTGACGGAGCAATGTCTACGTTACCAGTGTTTTCAATTGTTATTCCGAAGCGAATCTTTCCAGGAAAGAAAAGCCAAAACAGCTTTGTACCTTCATTGAGGTCAGATACTGAAACTTTACGGACACGAAATTCTTTTATCTCTCTATCAATAACTGAGAGTTTTACATCAACGAGAGCTCCAAGTGATATACTCACCGCTCCAGCAGCAACCTGACCGTCCTCAGGCACTGTTCGAATTCTAATCGCTCCTTCGTAGTCTTTAAATTCAGCATTCGGCGGTACTGTGACTCGTACAGTCATCGTCACTTTTTGCTCACCTACAGGCATCGGGATATTAAGACCTTCAACAACTTCAATCCAGCTCTCAAAGCCAGGAGCATCAATTTGAACCTCTGCACGTTGTGGTGTATTTGGGTCACCACGCACTAAGAGAATTTTTTGCTCATAAACTGAGTTCCTGGTCAGACTAGTGTTACTGACATATGGTGGTGTAATTCCAAAGCCAGCTTCAACAAACTGCAATCCGGACACAAGGTACAGAAAAGGCACCATAGAGAAGAATAAAACTGTACGCGCAAAAATCCTCATGGACGTTCAGCCATTATCGAAAAAAAATTCATAAAAAGCAACAACCACTGTCGGATAACAGTGGTTGTTGTACACAGCGACACACATTACTACGGTGTCCAATCTGCAGGTTCGGCTACTCTTGCCATAAAGGTGTTTAAGCCTTGGTAGCTACCAGCCAGTGTGATAGAGCCTGGTACTGCGATACCCCAGAATGTTATACCGGTACTTGGACTAGAGGTGCTTGTAGACTTTAGTACATCGAGCTCAACTTCTACGAACGTAGTTGATGAGAGGACGTTTGCAAGAGGACTCGGGTAAGAGAGGGATGTGGACGAGAACCTTTGCTGATCTTCTGGAATAGTTGAGGTTGCTGATGGTGGACACTCTGTTGGTACAGTGAAGGTGCCACACATTGACTCTCCGCGTACTTCTTGGTCAATACCAGTATTGCCAGTTGACTCAATTGTCGTAGTAGCATTCAAAGAACCACTGTCAGTTCCTGGCTCTAATGCACCATATGGGATTTGAGCTGTAAGAAGATCAAGCGCAGTGAAACTAATGAGTTCTTTTGGATTTGTAGTTGTTGCAAAAGCGCTCTGAGCACCATTATTATCAACTCCTCTAACGCCTACAGACCAATTGTCATTTGCAAATGATGCTGGTGTATTCGGTGCTGAGTCAGTTGGATCGGCGACAAACCATAGCGGGAAGGTACAGCTGAAGTCCAATTGATCTACGAGTGGACTTGTACATTGGGTAGTAGAGGCTGTACATGATAAGTTCCAGGTTGTTGTTGGAACGCCACTTGGATAACAAAAGTTGGGGTTATACGAACCTGCAGTTCCATCACAGGTGGTGGTACCGTAACTGGACCTGAATACAGACACAACATAACTGCTTATTTCATCAGTAGTTGACGCTGCGGTAACGCAACTATTTGCATCCCGAACCGTAAAAGCGAGTGTAAATCCTGGAGTTTGACCACGCTCTACGTTGACGTTTAAGTCACTAATTCCGTTAAAAAGGATGTCTCCTCCGAGTACGACAGGCGCAACGTTGTTTACAGTGAAGTCAGACTGGATTGGGTTTGCTGTTGCTTCATGTCCATGTTCGTCTACGATGTAGCCATGGGCTTCGTAGACGTCATCTCGCACAATCGAGGCTAGTGTATAGGTGGCCGATGCATTAAGCAGTACATTTATAGTAGTTGAAGCGATGAAATCTTGCGGAGCGCAGTTGTTTGTAGATGTGCTGTATGTTTGTGCACCACACACTACAAGAATAATGTTGTCTTCACCACCTACCGTGTCGGGGTCAGCCGAAACAGAGTTAAAGGCTAGTGTTCCACCAGGATCTACCGGGCCAGAATTAGTGACGTTGGTGAGGGTCGGGCGGAAGTTAACATGGAATGGGGATGAGTTTGTGGCACTGAACCCTTGTACTGGCACCGAGTTACATCGGGCGTTGAAAGGATCATCATCACATACCCAAGCGTACCAATTATTAACTTCTCCAAATGGTGCTACCTCAGTCGTTGTGGTTGACACAGTAGCTAAAGAGTCACTTGGCGTTGCGGCTGATACTCCCCACTGTACGGTCGAGGTTGAACTACAAACTGGTGGCACTGTTCCAAGGTCATTAGTAGATGACGCAAAACGAGCAGTTGGTGTCGCACTAGTATTGCATATCAGCAAGAAGTAGGGTGCACCATTGCTGTCATTGGCAACTGCCGCCCACTGGATTACAGTTCCAGAGTTTGTTGGGCTAGAAGTTGAAGATTCTACTACCTCATAGGCATTCACTGTGAACGATGGTGGCGTGTTAAGCACAGTTAGTGAGGTGGTCGCTGTTTGAGCTGATACGCGACTGAGCTCTTGAGTACCCGCATCGAAGACAAATGCAACAATGAAGACTGCCAAACTTACCACTGCGGCAGCGATACTTACTTTACCGGCGGTCATTAGGTAGCGTGAATGCTCAGATGGGTTGTACGTCATATTAATGTAACAATGCTTAAACTAGTTTACTTATATTTTACAAGGTCGCGCAGCTATTAAGCACAAGTTATACACAGACTTCTGCACAACCTTGTTCACTACTCATAGCGAATAGCGTCGAGAGGATTGAGTGTAGATGCACGTTTCGCTGGAAAGATTCCTGTTAGGTACCCTACCGCCGCCGAAAATAGGGCTATAAACAACAAGAAATCAAGCGGGAAAGAAAATAGTCCAACGGCTTGTCCACCGAATTGGCTCGCCAAGATATTAAGCATGACGTTCACCGCGACTCCGAAGAATACTCCCATCATAATCCCAGTGACACCACCAAGAAAACCTACAACAATAGATTCGGATACGAACAAATTTTTAACATCGTTAGGTGATGCTCCGATAGTACGCATGATTCCGATTTCTTTTGTACGTTCGAGAAGTGTAACTGTCATTGTATTGAACATTCCGATTGCAGACACGAGAAGTGCGATACCACCAAATGAAGCTAATACAACTTGAATACCTTGGAAAATTTGTGAGGCCTGCTCTACTGTTTTAGAGAGTGCCGTTACACGGTAACCAGCAGTAATAAGTTCTTCCTCCACCAGAGGTAGATTTTCGTTAGTGTCGACATTAACCTGAATGCGCTCGTATTCTTCTATGCCGACGTAATTTCGTAGTTCAGGGAGCATGATAAGTGCATTAAGCACACCCTGTTCTTTTGTAATACCGCGAACTGTGTACTCTTTATCAATAACAATTTCGTTTACATCTTCTGTACCGTCATTGGCTGGCACCAACAGACGAAATGAGACACGTTGACCAATGAAACCCTCCATCTCTTCGTCCGGAATTCCAAATAGCTTCAACGTAGCTGGTGAGAGCATCACCGACGATGTGTCCCCCGCATCTAAATCTGTAAAGACATCGCCGGCACTGGCGGTTATACCAGCATACCGTAGATACGGCGGCTCAATACCTTGTAAAAAAACGTTACCAGTAAGGCCTTTATAAGTAACAAGTGCCGGAAAACGAGCTAACGGTGCAGCATCTACGACCGCTGGATTGGTTTCAAACTGCGTAACTGTCTCAGGTGTAAGACGAAGTCCCTGCGCACCAGTTGAAGAGACGCCAAGCGAAAGCAAGGAGTCTCCGAACACAATTTGCTCAAGAATAATCTGCTGGAGTCCGAAGCCAAGCCCCACCAACACTACTACCGCTCCCGTTCCTACGCCCATACCAAGAATCGTCAACCACGTACGCATCGGGTTGGTTTTGAACATGCGCGTCGAAAGTGATGCCAAATCTTGCACTCTCATATTACTCTCTTATTATCACACGAATACACGTCACTAATTCTTGTAACTCACATCAACTCCCTGAGCAATCACTTTTTCAAAATAGCGAGTTATATCGTCTGCTTCAGCTTCTGACAGAGCCAAACCACCTGAGCGAACGCCCTTCATGATACGTTCATTGAACTCTACGACATCAATCACTCCCGTGACGCGGTCGGCGATAAGTTCGATTAAGTTGTTATCTTGCTCCTTACTAAGTTTTACTCGGTAGACTTGCAAGAGGTGGTCTCGCATACGTTCTGCGAGCTTATGCTGGCTAAAGAAAATATTATCGTTATCTTTCCGAGCACGGTAACGACGGATATCATCCGCATTTTCAATCAACCGTGTCGTGATCGATGCCATACGTCTTGCTTCTTGCTCGTCAATTTGCACACCGCCGCGCTCGAGCGGTAGAACGAGGCTCTTAATAAAGGCTTCCCTATCAATCCGCCCCCGAATGAACATACTCGCTGCATGTTCGAGGCGAATGATTTGGTCAAATGAATATTCTTGCGTCAGGTAATTAACCAAACTTTTAACACGCAATGTTTCAATTGAGTCGTACGGGAAAAGTCGTGCCAACTGTTCTAGTTCTGTAACAATGGTCTCACCCTCGCGCACTGGTTTAATCTGCTTGCGCTGAGGGTTTACTACTTCACGAACAATAAAGCCGTCTTTGAGGTAGTACACGCGGTGCGCGTACGAAAGGTGAGCCGCGTTGTGTGACACCATGATAATCGTTCGCCGGTCGAACGTGTTAATTTCATCAATCTTGTCCATTACTTGTTGCGTCGAAACAGAGTCGAGGTTACCGGTCGGCTCGTCGGCTAGAAGAATCTTCGGGTCATTCACCATTGAGCGCGATACTGCCACACGCTGCTGCTGACCTCCGGAAAGCATGGCGGGAATTTTCTGAGCCACATGACCTACTCCGAAACGATCAAGCAATGACTGAGCACGTCGCTCTCGCGTCGGCTTATCAACGTTCGAAAAAATCATGGGTAGTGCCACATTATCTAGTACGGACAGTGACTTAATTAGGTTAAACGACTGGAAAATAATACCCATCACGTGTCGCTGGAAGTACACACGTTCTGCTGGCGGGTACGCATACACATCATCACCACGAATCAGCAGCGTTCCCTCTCCTGGCGGAAGTGAACCTTGAATCGAATACATCAGAGTCGACTTACCACAACCTGACGGACCGAACAAAATAATGTATTCACCTTCAAAAATGTCAGTATTGACTCCTTGCAGTGCTTTAAATTCGTTTTGTTTGCCTTGATTGTAAATTATCGACAAATCACGACAAACGATTAGAGGTTTGGCCATGTTAACATTATGCCATTACTACGTTCATAAAAATCATTCCATCCCCACTATCCCGCAATGTTGTTTACCCAACCAAAGGTTGATTCAAAGTTTTCAATAATGAGGTCGATGATGTTCTTTTCCTGAATTGGTGTAAAGAGTACGAAGTTTTCTGATTGAATACTATTTCCAGCGTCGTCAGTACAGGTGAGGTAGAACTGGTACACCGTAGCGGGAGCAAAATCTACCACTACTTCTACATGACTTGTACTATACTGCACAATTTCTTTTTCAATAGTGAAGGGTTCTGTACCACCTGCTACACCTTCTTGATACGTCATCAGACAACTGGCTGGTTCGTCAGTATCCCATTCAATGATTGTTTGAATACGAGACTCATTCCCTGGGAATAGCGTAGATTCATTGGTAACATTGGTAATAATTGGTACCGCAATGTCACGGACAGTAATAAATTGAATTGGTTGGCTACGAATTCGGTCACCGGAGGAGTTTTCTGAGGTAACAAATGCAACGTACCGAGTACCGAGTGTAAGGTCTGCAAGACGCATCTGATGAGTCGTCGCCAAGGTCGGTCGACCAACTGATTGTTGTTCGCCAGTGGTTTGGTCTTGAAATTCAACTAACGCTTTGGCGGGTACAGTGGTATCCCACGCCAAAGTTGCTGCGTTCTCCTCTACTTTCACCACTCGTAAATTTCGAATATCTGGAGCGGATGCTTTAGTTATAAACGTAAAGTTACGACTCTCGCCTTCAATACCAAACGTATCTGTTGAACGTACTTTGAAACTATATTCAGTAAAGGCCTCAAGACCAATGACTCGAATTTCATGATCAGTGGTATTTCCTTGGGTTGATGACTGACTGAAGGCATAGTTACTACCATCAAAACCACGCGTGGGTGAAAATACAACTTCTGAGGTAGCTTCACGGTCAGTAGTCCAACGAATAATCGCGCTCGTTGTTTCAGGAATTACTGTCGGCGGACCGATAATCGTCAAATCTTCTGTAATACCCTCGATGGCCTTTACTGTCTCATTTAAAATTTCTTGTAGTTGTTCTGGATCGATAATTTCATTAATTTGTTCAATGATTTGATTAGTCGTTCTCGATTGACCAAAGTTGCCTTCTCCAGTCTCGGGATTAAATCCTGGACCCTGTCCACTTTCTGTTTCTTGACCACTTCCCTCACCATCTCCGGCTTGGGGCGAGCCGGATGTCTGAACTTTGTAGTCAGCGGAGATGCCTTGGTTTCCGTTTTCATCAGCTGAAACGACACGAAAATAGTACACCCGGCCCGGCTCAAGATCATCCAACGTAATGGCGTGGGTGGTTCGCTCGGCTACTGGTACCCGTACAATACCGAGGTCAGGCTGTAAACCGTAATTTACCACTGAATCCGCATCCTCATCAGTTTCCCAGGTAATCGTCACGCTCGTATCTGACACTTCTTCTACTTGTACATTAGAAATATCTGGCGCTTCTTGGTCTGTAGACTGAGCAATAACATCAGCCGGCAAAGCTATCTGCAGTACGCACATGATAGCGACAAGGATTCTAAAGTTCATTGCAGTAATCATAACATTTACTTACGGACTAACTGGCGTAAACACATTGTATCCTTGATGAGGAACACTATTGACTCCGAATGGAACGGAAATTCCCCAGTACAAGGTATCCTCGACCGGTGGTGTTTCAGCTGCTGGTTTGGTTAAGTTAAGGTCGAGAGACACTGGCGTGGTGCTAGAAAGTAGATTGCAGGTCACTCCACAAGACGTATACGTAAAGGTAGACGTAGCAAATTTTTGTTGTTCTGCAGGAATGAATGAGCTGACTCCGTCGCTGAGGTCGGTTCCAAGAACTTCAATATCAATCTCTACGTTTCCAAGGTTATAGACTGACGTTGCTGGATTAAACGCACCAGTATCGTCACTAACCGCTAACGCTCCATAATCAATCGCGCCGGCAACGTCTATAGCGCGCAACGTTGTCAATTCCTGCCCAAATGATGTTTCGAAGTCATAACCACTCGCCTGATCTTCAACTTCCATAAAAGCGAACCACTCTTCACCAGCATACGTTCCATCGTCAGTTGGGTCGGCATGGAAGAAAATATCAGCCTGACATTCAAGAACGCAACTATCACCACTACAGAGCGTTAGTGTACATCCGCCACCAGCCAGCGTTGTAATGTAACAATTATTATCGTCTGGTATACATACGTCATAATTTGTGGATGTTGCCAATGCACCGCCACGATAGAACGTAGTCGTCGCTACCACAATATCGGTATATCCGTTAAAGTCGGTCACAGTGGTCGTTGCAAAGACCGGTGTCGTGGTACCTGGAAGGAGTGTTATTGGACCAGCATTGTTGAGCGTAACCGGATCGAGGAATGGATCAAATTGCAAGCCAAGCTCAGCTACTGCATTGTAGGAGTCAATTGGAGTTCCAGCGTTAGTGACTCGGAAACAGTATGAATCTGACGCATTAATGGTCGGTGTTACCGCGTATTCGAGTTCTGTGAAGTTATTCTGTGGAATGGTTTGATTAGTTGATTGACTATCTGGACTTTCAACTGCTTTACCAGACACAAAGGTACCATTAGTTCCAAACAGTAAGTCGGTTGTGGCATCACCGCTATTAAATTCAGCAGTCGTTTGCATACATACCGGTGAGCTGCCACAGCTTGCCTGGTTAGGAACCGTGATGTATGACACGGGCAGGACCGCTTCACAACTTGGTGCTGTACTCTTCGGAGCGTACTCAAGTCGGTATTGCTGATTTTCTACTTCAAGTCCAGTATTTTCGATTGCAATTCGCAGACGCAGTGTTTCGCCAGGTATACCGCCGCCAAATGAATTCAGTGCGCTCCGCCAAGTTGCTCCACCAATTTGCTGCGCTGCACCGACTGACACTTCGACAGGACCAGAACGCGGGCGGGCAGTAAAGCTATCCCAAGCACCATTTTGGAACCAGAAGGCGTACCCATACCCACCAGAGGTATATGTTCCATTAGTTGTAGACACTGTTGTCACCAATGTTCCGCTTGGATTATAAAGTGACACGCTAATTGAATTGTTAGTTTGCCAATCGATTTCCACTTCGTACCAACCAGTAGTGTACGTCACGCTACTCGTTGCAAGTACTACTCCTGACGTATCATTATTATCCACATCTCGAGCCAGCGAGATTCTATCAACGCCAAATTGTTCGAGACAAACACCGTAGTTTAAGTTTGTAGTGCCAGGTGACTGGACTCCAAAAAGTGTACACGGCTCATCGCCAGTACCGCTCACCGTATCTACATACTGCATGTAACGAATAATCTGACCTTGGGCAACTGGTTCATCGAAGCGGAATATACCATCGGTAGTCTTTCCACTCGTATTAGATGGACGTAGGGCATATGTCGCACCAAAGACCGGTGTTGTTACCGTCGTGAAGAGTGACGTGTCACCACTATATTCAGAAATATTATTATCTTCATAATCGTCAAAAGCAGAGAATACTGCGTCACCATCACTCGTGGTCGTGGTGGCGGCTGCATTTCCATAATACATGTGAATCACCGCTTGACTGCTGGTTGCTAGTGATGGAACAGTGACCCAAATCTGCGCGTCGGTACTAGCGGTGGCTCGCTCAATCCAGTACGGCACTTCCGTCACACCATCGCTAGTAGTAAACCGTAAGTCGCTGAAGTTAGTCTGCATGGCTGCTTCGTACGTTACTGGGACCTTTACTGCTGTATTTGTGTAGGTTTGATTAGACTCATTGGTTACTCGAACACGTTTTCGCCACAACCAATCTGTATCAAACCACTCAGCACTTGGAACACCGAGTCCGCCATCGTTATTTCGCCAACGGTAAGCAGTTTGTTCCGTTAGAAGACATGCACTATCATCCCACCGTAAGGATCCACACGCATCACCATCAGCGTCAAAGTTTTCTCCATCTAGATTTCCGTAACTATTAGTAAATCGCCAGAAACTATCCGTGCTACCAAGCAGTGTAACGTTACTACCAGTAAGCGAAACCGCATTGAATCCGACAGCGTCAAAGATTTTTGAGGCATTGGCATTGAGCGTCGTTGAAGAAACAGTGATGAGCGAACCGCCATTAACCGCTAGTTCAAAGTATCCGTTACTTAAATCATTTAGCGTAGGGGTACCGCTAAATACCAGTCCAGACACGTTAAGGTTATCGAAGGTGTAGTAAGACGCATCGAACGTACCGCCTGAAACAGTGAACGCATAGGTACCACTCCCTTGATGAGTGACGTCGGTTTCATTTCCTAGTACCCCTTCTATTGTAAGACTGCCACTTGTGAGTGTGGTTGTAGCATTAGCTGCAATGGCAACGGTGACGGCGCGTTCATTACCACTCGTCAGAGCGATTCCATCAAAATCAGTCGCGTAACTCCAATGCTCAGCTACTGCATTTATTGCGAAATCACCATAAATTGCTAACGCTCCATTTACAGCAGCGTGATCTTGCGAATAGAGCGATGAATCACTCGCTACCAGTGTCGTAGTTGCTCGAGTGTGCCACTGTCGAATATCAGAACCGCTTTCTATAATGAGTGTTTCGTAGAAGTCCCCACTATTTGCCTTGGTATTGATTGAGTAGGCTTGATTACCACCCAAAACCAGTGTTGTATTCGTCCACGTTGTGTTGCTATTTGCGACTTGGTTGAGGAACACACCGCTAACTCTGACTGTCTCACCCGACACTGCAGCAAACGTTGCTGCACCGGTGAGAGAGAGGTTATTTGTAGTGGTGGCGCTAAAGAGACTATACCCTCCAGTAGGTGCCCCAATCGAAAGGTTGTAGAAGTCACTGCCTGCCGAATCAATAATGTTACCCCCAGTAGATCCATTAAACAGAATAGTGCCTGAGCTGTGTGCAAATGAGCCGCCATTTACATCAAGTGAGCGGGCAATCGAAACCGTGCCGGAAGCCATAATGAGATTTCCACCACTGACAATCAGGTCACCACGAATTGCTAGATTGGTATCAATCATTTCAAGCTCTCCAGTTCCCTGCTTCACAATCGTGCCCAAATCAGAACCACGAGCACGGATAATTTCGTCAGTTGAAAGTATGAAACGAACCGTGCCAGAATTGTGCGTAATTGTGCCACCTTGGTTGTCGAGACTACCTGCAAGCGTCAAAGTGCCACTCGGTAACGTAACTGTTCCTGCAGTAATAGTGAGTGCTCCGGTTGAGGTTGCACTCGTGTCAGTGAGTGACCACGCTCCACCAGTACCGCTAAATGTTAAGTCATTGACGTTGGCACCATTAAATCTAACTGTTTTGCCGGTTGCCGTACTAGTGAATATGAATGGACTGGTATTGCTATTAAGTGAACCGCTGCCTGTCACCGAGAATGAGCCAGCCAGTGTAGTAGTTCCGGTTGGGAACGCGACTGTTCCGTTTGTTTGAGAGTAGTCACCATTGATAGTCAATGTGGCATCAGGAATTGACCAGCTTCCAGAACCGGTCAATGTCAAATTATGAAATGATGCTTCGTTTGTATCAATAGTACGGGCAGCACCAGTTGTTGTAAGCACAACGGTAGATTGCGCAGACGTAAAGGTCGCTCCAGCACCAAAGACAAAGCTTCCGCCAATTGTATGGACTTCGCCATTGGCTGCAATAAATTCAGCGCCAGCACGCGCCTCAAAGGTACCGTCCCACGCATCACCAACCCCGCCTCCAGTCACGGTGACGTTACCATTAGGGTCAAAGTCTTTGTTGTTCCAAATAAGTAACTTACGATTTGCTGGCAATGACAATGTATCTGGACTACCGCTAATATCTGCAGTGAATGGAATATCAGCATCATCACTACTATCCCAAACTGCAAGCTCAGCAATCGAAATCGGGGCCGCTCCTTCATGCCTTACTATCAAACGATTCTCATAGAGATCCATGTTAGTGATATTTGATAGTGGCTCGTAGGTCACGGTGGCGGCTTTTTCAGATTCTCCATCGATATAGACAATTATTGAGTCGGCAGGACTAAATCCTACACCAGTAAACTCATAGAAGCCTGTACCATCACACGTAGTTGATGCACTAGTGAGACCGGCGACAACGATACGGATATTTCCAGTCACCCCATCACAAACACCAGACGCTACACTTCCTTCATCACTATAGACACGGCCAGAGATAGTAATAAGTGCTGCCGAATCTGTCCAAACGATTTCTCCTGGATCACCACTATCAACATCGAATCCTTCCCCGGCTCGATTGCCATATTCGTTGGTAAAACGCCATGAACTCACTGAGCTGCCTGTGAAGCTAACGTTGATTGCTCCAGTGACTCCGATATCAGCTTCAAAACGATGACGGTTAAGATTCTTCGCAGGATTAGCTTCAATAACTGTGCCGTCAACCGTCATTGCCGACGCACTATTCTGCTGAATCAACCAGTCTATATTTGTCATCGCACCAACCGTTGGTGTGCCGACGAAAGTAATACCCGCACTGACTAAGTCACGTGGCTCAACGTAACTCATGTTCACTGTTGTGGTGCCACCGACTGTGAACGAGTACGTACCTGAACCCTGGTTCGCAACAGTGGTGGTGGCAGTCGTGCTACCAATCACACTGAGTGAGCCGCCGAGATAGGTCACTGCTCCACCACTTTGTACAAATACAGACGCAGTTCGTGGCGAGCCAAGCACAGCACCATCGAAATCATTTTCGTAACTCCAATAGTCTGAATATGTCGCATTCTCATAATCACCGTAGATATAGAGGTCACCCACGGTTCCAGCGTGGTCCATTGAGTACAGTGAACCATTACCAGATGTGACCACCGAGCCAAAGGCGCTTCCCCACACTCGAGGCTGTGCCGAACCTGTAAGTACGACGGTGTCGTATGTATCCTCACCAGTTTTAGTATTTACTTCATACTGATTTCCTCCATAGAGCGCGAGCGTACTGCCGGTCCAAGTGGTATTTGAACCATTCGTATCGTTAAGGAAGCGATTACCGACAGCAAGTACCCGTCCACTGTCGAGTGTAAACGTAGTCGAAGAACTAATGCTCATTTGATTCGTTGTGGTTGCATTCTCAGTTACAGTAAGCGCACCAGCACCAGTAACTGTGAGAGATGAGAAAGAGGAAGAGCCAGCAGTAAGTACTGCCGCTGTCACTGGCGTAAATGTCACCGTTCCTCCATTTGCAGTAAACGTACCCGCATTCGTCCAATTACCACCAATAGTTAGTGAGGCGCTATCACTAGCTGCCAATGTTCCAGAAGATCCAATCAGCACATTTCCAGACACGGCTGTAACTGGATCATTGGTGGTGAGATTCAAGGTTGATGAACCAGATGCGCCGATAGAGAGATTATTTTGTATCAAGAGACCAATTGATGGTGCTGTGTAGGTACCAGTACCAGCTGCATTGAGAGTTAGATTGTAGTACGGTGTGCGCAAGACGTTAGCTGATGCGCCACTATAGACAACGGTGCCAGTACCTTCCCTAAATTGTCCCGATTCAGTGAATACAGAGCCTGTTCCTTGTAAGTCAATCGTGCCAGCTCCAGCGTCATACACGTGTGCTCCAGCGATTGTAAAAACACCGAGAATTGTCGTGGTCGCTACACTAGATGGAGTTGTGGTTCCGGCTGTCGATCCATTTCCAACTGTTAGGTTATTGAACGTCCATGGTGTGCTACCACCGAGCGTATTTGATGATTGTAGCGTGACTGTTCCACCACCCATTGAGAGGAGACCATCACCACTAATGTCACCATTAGTCAGCGTTATATTACCTGTTCCGGTTACTGTACCGGATGCAATCGCCATATCTCCAGCCACACTGAGATTAGCGCCAATATTCCAACCACCGCCCGTTCCAGCAAACGTAATGTTATTGAAGCTTACAGTGGCTGGAGCAGAAATACTCTTTCCGGTCGTTGTTGCGTTGAAAACAACAGTTGATGATGCTGGCGTAAATGTAGAACCCGTACCGAGCACCATACGACCAGCCAGTGTGTGCGTCTCAGCTCCTTGCGCAGTAAATGTAGCGCCTGGACCAATCTGTAAAGTTCCTTCATAACTATTATTATTGGCGTTTCCGGTTAAGGTTATATTGCCTCCGGGCGCAAAACGATTACCCGCAAAAACGTATAATTCCGTATTCGGTAAGAGTGTGAGCGACGAAGCGGGTGTCGTGGTAGCAATAAACGGAATGTCGCTGTCATCAGTATTAGTGAACGAAACCATATCTGCAACGGTAAGTGCCGTAATATCTTGATGTCGGACGATAACGCGGTTTGCATATATATGCATGTTCGTAATATCGGCTGTAGGAGTCTTTGTAACCACGGTACCGCGCGTACCACCATTGGTATTGAGATAGACCGTTACTTTTGGATCACCAATGTAATTAACACCGGTCAATGAGTACGCACCTGTACTTGCGTTACATGATGTGGAAGCCGTGTATGAAGCATTATTTACGACGACTCGAACGTTTGGTGTGACTCCATTACAAGTCGGCGCACCCAGTGGTGTGACTCCATCGTCAGCGTAAACCACTCCTGAAATAGTGATACTGTTTGAGCTGTCATCAAAACGAAGCGATCCTGGATTCGCATCGGCTCCGTCGTATGCTTCACCATATAGATTTCCTGTTCCATCTCTAAACCAGACAAAGTTAGAAGTAGCCCCACTCACCCGAGCATTTGTAGCACTACCGGCAGTAGTGGTAGCGAACCCAATCCTGAAAAATTGTGCCGACGGATTATTGTTAATGGTTGTGTTGTCAAAAGTAACACCGATTCGACCCGGAGCGACGGTGAAGAAGCCATCACTAAAAGTACTTATGGTCGAAGATGCGTAGAGACCAAAGCCGTTTACATTTGTACCTGCCGCATTAAAGTACTGGGCTGTCAATGTCGTATTAGTAGCGTTTAGTCCGAAGGCACCGGTTTGTGCATCAATGGTCGTAGTGGCCCCCGCAGCACCAACAATTCGTAACGAAGAATTGATAAATCCTACTTGACTGCTTGTTGCAATGCGAACATCTACTTGTCGACTCGTACTCGCAGGAAGTGTTACCCCGTCAAAGTCAGTACCCCACGACCAATGCTCTGTACCTGTGGTGCGAGTATAATTACCATAAATGTAGAGGTCTCCATCTATAGCAGCATGATCTTGAGAATAGATTGATGATGTAGCAGCAGTGGAATAGGTCGCTGCAGTAGAATTCCAAAGTCGAGCAATTGTCGTTCCTTCGGTTCTGAGTATGTTGTACGTATCACCAGCGTAGGTTTTCGCACTCGTTGTTATGTCATTGTTTCCAGCTAGTACAAGTGTGGCTCCAGTCCATGTAGTATTAGCATTTGCAATGGCATTCGTGAATGTCCCTTGCGTAAGGAGAGTTCGTCCACTTGCGAGCGTAAATTGTGAGGCATTGGTAAGTGAAATAGCAACAGTTGCCGTAGCATTTTCTGTAATAGTAAAATTCCCGGTAACACTATTGAAATCAAGGGTAGCAAATGATGAATCTCCAGCATCAATCGTTTCACTTCCAGCAGTTGAATTAAATCTAACCGTGCCACTGTTAGCATCAAATTCTGCATTATTAGTAAGTGAACCACCTATCGAAAGTACCCCCGTTGGGAAGATTGAGTCTCCGCCAGCGTCTAGTGTGAAATTTCCTAGAATGGTTGCGTTGGTATCTGTAAATGTCCGAGCACTTCCACTCTCGACTCCTCCTGCGGTATAGAAGTTTGTGCTAGTCGCAGTATTCCGATACTCTGCATCACGCCATGCGTTTGTTCGTACTACTGTAGAGACTCTGACTTCATCTATGCGTCCATCAAAGTTTATGTTTCGTGTTGGGCGGAGATCTCCAATGGTGAAGTTGTTACTGACTGGTCCGTTACCAGGGTTCGTAAATGATAATCTTTGTACGCCATTAACACGAATTGTAGTATTGCTACTTATTGTTGTTGAGATAGAGACGTAATTCCACGCACCGGTTGTAAGTCCAGCTCCAGTAGTCGCGTTACACGCTGTACCATTATCGTATGCACACAAACGTAATTCGGAAGAAAAGCCTGTCCCCCCTGCGCGGAGCCATTGGTATGGGGCACCAGACTCTGAAACTCCATAAAGCGAATAACCGAAGGATTGTTGGTCAGCATTTCCACCAGTTAAGGCGTCGGGATTAAACCACATTGAAACGCTATATTGACTGTCACCTCCTATGATGTCTCCAGCAAACTGTATTGAATCGCCGCTCACATCTTGAGCCCCGTAGATATATCCGGTGGTAACAAACAACGGATTATTTGCACTTGTTTTTGTTCCGTTAATTGTTCCGGCACTATTAACAACTGTACTGGTAGTGAGATCATTTAGGTGAGCAACGAGCGCATAGCCATTACTCCATACATTACGCGCGCCGTACGTATCAGTGACAGCGTACTCACTCGCAGCAGCATTTCCATAATAGAGATAGAAGGTTGTATTTGTAGTTGAGGAAAGCAAGTTGGCCCGGAAATACAACTCTCCATCAGTACCGGCTGTATTTATTGATACTAACTCACGCGGAACTTCAGTAATTCCATCGCTCTGCGTCAATCGTATATCGCCTCCACCAACTTTAACATTAGTGAAGAAATGTGAGCCTAAATCATCTAAGTCTACATGTACAGGGAAATTAGTTAGATCTCCATCTACTTGCGATTCATTAATTGTAATTGGTAGACGGTATTCCCACGCATCGTTGTACCAGGATCCCGAAACTACTCCAACAGTACGTAAGTTATTAAATGATGATCCGTTTGCACGCACATCGCTGGCATCTTGTACAAGTAACGTCACTTCACCATTATTGTGGGCAAAGGCGCCAGTTCCAGTTACGAGGAAATCTTCACCGACGGTGAGTTGCGTACTTGGAAATGTTACGGTACCGGCGGTAATACGGAATTCACCAGTAGTAGTTGCTCTAGTTTCAGTAAATGACCACGCCCCAGTACCAGTAAAAACGATGTCATTGAAGTTATTCAAAAACGGAGTTGCCCCTTGTGTTATGGTACGACCGCCAGCAGTACTAGTCATACGCACCTCACCGTTGTTATGAAGGAACGTACCCCCACTGTTTGTGAATGAGCCAGCGATGGTTGTCGTTCCGGTTGGCAACGTGACCGTACCAGTAGCAATAGTCATGGTGCCATTAAGCGCCAGTGTAGGAGTTGTAAACGACCACGTTCCACCCACTCCACTGAACGTGACATTATTGAATGAAGAGGCCCCCCGACTGATACTGCCCGTGCTGGTACCAATAAATGTTACTGTGCCTGACTGAGGAATAAAGGCATTGTTGTTCACCCATTGTCGGTAGACGTTGAGGTTGTAGCCTGAACCAGAAGCATTGAGTGTATCATCGCTGCCAATTGTCACAGTTTGTGCAGTCACATTACTACCAAGTGTTACCGTCTTTGCAGTACCATCAACAACAGCGTATCCAATATCTACTGGGGTTGCATTTTGATCAGTCCAGGTATTACTACCGCTACCATTGAATGTTGTCGTTCCAATACCAGAGACGCTGCCACCGTTACCAAGTCGAAGATTACCTGCAACACTAATTGATGACGTGCCTCGGGAGAACGTTCCCCGGTCTACTGCGAACGTACCACTAGTAACAATCGGTTTGACGACTGACCATGTTGCAGTACCACTTGTCTCACCAAACGTGACATTATGAAATTGTAGTGACGTAGTAGCGTTATCAATTATGAAACTTGAGGTGGTAGCAGTGAAAATGATAGTCGACGCCCCAGTCGTGAATGTGCCGTACTGCTCCCACGCTCCAGAAACTCGAATTGAATTACTCTGTGGCACAAATGTACCGAGGTTTTCAAAGTTGACAAGCGTACTGTTTGCACCTGGTTGATACGTCGTGCCAGACAAAATACGCAGTCTTGAGTCAGTACACGTAGCTTCAACACACAGGTTAAGAATTGAGCTTGAGACACTAAAGAAGACGTCTTCGTTATCACTGTTTTGATAGACATCAATATCAGCATTACTAATTGTCGGTACATCTTCAGAACCGAGCGTAAGATGGCGCTCATGAAGCTCCATACCAGTGATGTCGCCAGCTCCGTCATATTTTGTTACTGCTACCGCTTCACTAACACCATCGGCACCGGTCACAAACACAGTGACTACATCGCCAGCTGTCACATTAACGTTTGGAATCGACCATGAACCAGCAGTTGACGTTCCTGTCCAACTAATAACTACTCGGCCGGTGCCACCAGCAATACCGTTTGTATTTTGAGCACCGCCTGTGCCGCCGGCACCAAAGCCTGATGCATAGTTACTTTCACCATTTCCGCCAGAAACTGTTCCGCTACCACTTGCAGTACTTGTCGCAGTACCAGTTGCGTCAATATACGATGAACCACCGCCGCCGCCGGCTCCAGAAACAGTTGAACCTGTCGCTTCTTCTCCACCACCTCCGCCATAGTATCCAGCACCTCCACCACCACCACCTGCTTCTGCAGTGAGACTGTCGCCTGTACCTCCGACTCCTCCACCCTGAGCACCACCGGCGCCACCTACACCACCTCCAGTACCGGTGCCGCCAGCACCACCACGTAATGCAGAGCCAGCAGACGCGCTTCCACCACCCGCTGCGCCACCAGCACTTTGTGTACCTCCTGAACCACCTGTGGCTGAGCCAGAATCAGTGCCTGCACCACCAGTTGTTCCACCACCAACACCACCACCACCTGCATCGGTAAGTGCATCGGTTGCTGGTCTAAGCGTAAAGGTAAATGATGCGCCTGGATCTGGACCATTGGCAGCTTGTGGCATACTCGGCACACCAAGCGGGCCTGGCGCATCATTCGGTGTACCGTCGTAACAAAGGAACACTGAGTTGTCGTCGTTTGATAAGTTTTGATTATAGAAATCAGCATCTACACCACCTGGTATCGAACAAGCACCGCTGGCTGGACCCCACGTATTGTCGTTAATCGACCCGCCGACAAATACTGTCATAACATCATCGACGGTACTGGTGAGACTGTCGCCAGTAAATGGTGAAGCGTCTGGTTCGGCGACATTAGTGCCGATTACATCATACGGATTACCAGTGCGTGCCACGCCCCGGAACGCCCACATTTTTGCAGTAAACTCGGTCGTTGGTCCGCTGAAAGTTGGATTTGCAGGAGCTGAACCACCACGACGCAAATACCACACAGACAAGCGACCGGTAGTACCTGCTTGTGTAGAAAATTCAGTCCATCCAGTACAGTTAGCAGTACACGAGTGCACCGTATCATCTTCAGAGTATGCAACCATGACTAACACATCGTGTTCAGCTGTACCGGCAGGAACTGTCGGTGTACAACTGGCGTTATTAACACCACAGCCGGTACCGGTCGCAACAAAGTGCACGCCACCAGCACCCCCTCCTCCGCCACCACCACCGCCTGTCACCACGAGCGGTGTACTGGTTCTATACACTGAAGAAAGTCCTCCTCCACCGCCCGCTCCGGCAGGAACAGCGTGTTCTCCAGCGCCGCCGCCGCCGCCAACACGTACGGTCAAATCTTCACCTGGTGTTGTTGTGAATGCGCTTTCAGCATATCCGCCGCCGCCGCCAGCGCCGCCTGCTTCAGCCGCACCACCAGCACCTCCTCCACCACCAGCACCCCACGCTTGCACTGAGACTTCTGTGACAGCAGTCGGAACAGTAAAGGTACTGGTAGCAGCGGTATCGTAAATTGCTCTGAGGGTCGTAAATCCATTTGATAAATCAGCAGTTTTACCAGACTGCAAAACACCATTAATAGCCACCGCGACGGTACCGCTGGCCATGGCAGTTGTCTGATCGTACTCAAACGCCAAACCGGAAATAGTAATTCCTGATGACCACTCAACAGTCCAATCCTCTAGTGTTGGACAATCCCCGCTGGCACAAGCCAGTTCTGCTTCAAGCTGAATGGTTTCGTACGAAGTTACATCAAGCGCCGACAAGTCGATTGGACCAGTAGTGAAGCCGGCAGCATTGCCAGCAAGATCAAGGTCTGGGATAAGTGTAAATACACCGGGAGCTGACTCATAATACAAACGGTATGTAATGCTACTTCCACCAGGAGTGACATCATTCCAATAAAATTGCTCAAAACGTGGACTACCACCATCAGCAAACTCGATTGGCGTAGAGCGAATTTCCCCATTAGTAAAGCTTGGTGAAATTTGTGCTGCCATACTAATAGAGTCGTGAAAGATTCCTGAAGTAACAGATGGTGCGCCGCTCAGTAACTGTTGACCTTGCCATGTCGACCCATCCCAATAGGTGAAAAGGTAGCTTCGTGATGGTGCATTTCCAGCGTCTTTCAAAAATACGGTCATGACAAGATTGTCAGCAGTGCGTATAGTTTCCACCGTCCATGCTCCCTGCGTTATATCCAGTCCGGAGATAGTTTGCACACCATCATAACTAGACGTGGCATATACATCAAACGACGGTAAGAAATCTCCCGCGTGAGGAATAACGAGATACCCTTCACGACCTGAAGTAGTTTCAAATTCACAACTCACTGGTCGCCCGCCGTTCTTATCATTCCCGATGCCAGAAAATTCAGAAAATGTATCCCATGCAGCACCGTTCCAGAACAGAGTTCCCATATCATCTTCTTCGTCGATATAACAGAGAACGAGCTCGTCTGAAGCAGGATTAGATTTAATAACTCCATTTTCAAAGTCATTTTGAAGTGCTTGCGGCACTGCACCAGACCAGCTGCTTCCGTTCCATGTATTATAGAAAAATTGATTATTAGTACCATCAGGAACTGCGACAACAAACTGATTGCCTGATGTCTCATAGGCAGCTCCGATACCTTCATTTTCAGCTTCACCATTCTCGCCAAAAGCTGTCGCATTACCCCAACTTGAGCCATTCCATACCCACGCTTCATAATCAGTACCTGCAGTGTCTGTCTGACGAAATACTGCAATGATTTCATTAGACTGTGGGTCAGATGTTAAACGAATGAATTCACAGTTTTCAGCTTTGGTGAGGGCAAGCGATGATGTAGCGCTCCAGCCACTACCGTTCCAGGATGAATACACTGCATCCTGACCATCACAAGAAACTGCCAGTAACTCACCTGAGACGGTTTCATACGCTATATCCATTCCCTGATAGCTCGTGTTAATTATGTCGGTGTACAGTACAAACAAATTGCCCCACGTACTGGTGTTAGCGTTAAATATTTGGATACTAACGTCCGCGTCACTACCGAGAGTCGCGAGCGCATATTCCGACCGGGTTGGTGCCGCTCTCACCTCAGCATACTCAATGAGTGCACCGACAGTAAGAGCGCTCTGTGCAACACTCCACTCTGCACCATCCCATAAACGGTAGCGAGGTAAGAATGAGGTTGATTCACCATACGCCACCATGGCGCCTCTGATGGTTGAGGTAATTTCTGCCTCACCAGCTGTGACATCTATGTTTTCAAGTTCACCAGTAGCAAATTGGTCACCGGTAGTCTGATGCCACGTACTTACGTCAACCAAGGTATCGACAGTGAAACTTTGCGCAGTACTCCAGTCTGAATACGCATTTTCTCCAGGCAGTGGGTCCCGAGCACGGACACGCCACCAGTACGTTGTGTTGTCATTGAGCGCGGACTGAAACTCATATTCAATCACTTCACCTGATGTAAACGGGGATGTATCTGCTGGTGTAGTGCGGTTTTCAAATCCAGCATCAATACCCGAAACATACGTTGTTGAAGCAGTAAAATCTGATGTTTCTGACACCTGTACTTCGTACTCAAGTACGTCGCCTTGCGGGTCTGTAGCTGAAAATACTAACGTTGGGGTAGTGTCATCAATTTTAGCGTTATCAAAAGGTATTTCATGAACCGGTGGTTCAATTCGTTGACCCCATAGGAGCGACCAACTCTGTAGACGTGGCAACGCGCTGTTACCAGTTAACGTAGCCCTAATGCGAAGCGTGTGATAGGTAACAGGATCTACGAGTGCAAGACTCACTCCGGTAGTATCAAAGCCAGCTGCATTACCAGAGAGCACACTGTCGGGGATTAACTCCCACTCCGTACCGGATATCAAGTACTCGAGCGAGTATTTGATATCACCAGGTGACTCATTGTCAGTAAATCTAAGTTCCCCCCACGCGTTACCACTATCTACATCAGCAAACTCAATCGGAGTACCAGTCACTGTTGCAGCACTGAGTGGTGAGGTGATACCCACTTCTCCAGAGCTGTCTACCGTAGCACCGACAAGGTCAATGCCGTTGAATTGCTCTTCGGTTGTTTGGTACCACGTTGTTATTACGGTCGTACTGTCAATAGTAAAACTCTTTGGACTTGCCCATTCACCATATTGCCCAGATCCTTCATCATCACGAGCGCGCACTCGCCACCAGTACGTAGTGTTATTACTCAGTGTTGCATTTGGAATAAATCGGACAATTTGACCTGATGTGTAGAGACCACGTTCAGCTGGAGCAGAGAGATTTTCGAATTGCGAAAAGTCAGCGTTTGATTCACGGGCAATATCTGGACTACCGAAGTTTACGTCAGTATCGATTTCAATCTCATACGATACTAAATCATTAAGTTCGTCAGAAGCAGCAAAATCAAACCATGGTGATGAAGAAGCTGTTTGCTCGTTATCAAACGGAGCGATAAGTTCTGTCTCGAGTGGAGCCGCATTTGTAATGAGTCTCGGATAGCGATTATAAGAACTCAAGACTGCTCCGTCTGCGTACACCATTCTGAAGCAGTAGTTCGTGTTTGCAACTGCAGCATTATTTTGCAGAACGAAGTCCCATTCAGCATTGTCCCCAACCATAATTAGGTTTTGATTCTCACGAGTTGGGCTTTCTTCCTCATACGTTTCGGGGTAGTCTGAGTTCGACAAGACAGTGCTCGGGAGCGAGCGGCCATCACTAATTAACTCTTCTGAAGAAACATCATAGAAACCGGTTGGATTACCTTGGTTATAGTATTCAGCCAGAACCCAACCGGACGTACGACTAACGCTTGCGAACCGTAGTTCATCGAGATCACCCTCAAAACCTTGAGCCGGATCGCCACCAAAGTTATGCCAATTCGAAGCTCCTGACTGCGCCACGTCACCGTAAAGACGTGATCGAGTACCATTAAAGTGCACATCGACTTTATCACTTGCATTTCGAGTCACTGTGACGTGCGTCCAAGAAGCATCCGCTGGGTGTGTAACGGTTGTGTCGCTTGATCCTCCTGGTCTAACTCGAAGAAACGCTCGCCCTGCTGAAGGTGAATTCCACGGACCGATCTTCTCATTAGCGCCTACATCAGCAGAAGCGATGGCGAAGCCGTCACTGTCTGGCAGGTTTTCTGTGCGCCACCACATAGAGATACTGAACTGACCGGTGTACGTGAGAATACTTTGGAAGAAAGCGCCGTCGTCGCCATCTAGATTTATTGCTTGTCCAATTTGACCAGTAACAACATCTCCAGCTGTCATCCCTGACGTTCCTCTGGTAACTGCATTGTTGTCATTGTCGGTACTGTCTTTAAATTGCGGACTAGAGCCTGTAGGATTATCGTCCAAAGCGTAGCGCAAATCATAGCCATTAGTCCACACATTCTCAGAACCAAACGTAGCCGAGTCAGCATATCCACTGGCGCTGGCGTTCGCATAATAAATGTAAAACTCTGAATCTGTTGTTGATGAAACATCGGCTTTGAAGTGAAGTTCTCCAGTTCGTGCGCTTGTGTCAATAGACACAAGTTCATATGGAAGTTCCGTTAAGCCATCAGATTCGGTAATTCGAATATCGTCACCATCATTCTGTACTGACACAAAGAACCCGTCAGGCAAATCATCGAGGTCAACGTAGACCGGAAAATCAGTAAGGTTTTCGTTTACCAATGTGTCGTCAACAGTAATTTTTATTCGACGTTCCCAATCGGCATCATACCAATCACTACCGACCACGGAATTTTCGTACCCTCGCCACAATGCCGTACTACTACCAATCTCACCGACATCATTCCAATCTAGGGTTGGGCTACAGGTGAGACCAGTCGCGTACTGTAGTTTAAATGTTTCACTTAGTTGCGGTAGATCGATATTCAAACCTTCTAGCGATAGTCTGAGTCGAATAGTGTCGTTAATACTAAGTGCCTCTGTTGCATCAAGCGCAGTGTTTTCAGTTACATCTAAAATGCCTAGTGGCCAAGGGTCAGTCGGTGTTAGGGCACTTGAGTTGACGTACCAACGGTACTCGTTTTGAATGAGTTTCGGTTGTCGCACCCACGACACACTCCAATCGTTGAGTGAGGCAGAGACTTCTCCACTACGCTCAATTGTCGCCTCCAGACAAATTTGATTGTACGTACTAGTGCTGAGACCAGAAATATCAACTGGTTGGTCAGCAGCGGTAAAACCATCATCATTACCAGCAAGTGTACCGTTTGGAATGTATGCATCACAAACACCAGCGTCAGAGTACTTCACTCGAACGCTGATACTCGTACCGACCGGCTCGGTGGTATTAAAACTGACGTCTCCCCAGGTTGGTTGTCCAGATACCGAGTCGAAATCGACGGGACGAGTTGTAATAGCACCTTGCGCAAAGCTAAATCGCTTAGCCGCCATTGCAAACGATTCTGTTTCCGAACCAATAGTTCCCTCAGACGGATTAGCTTCGAGTAGTGTGGCGGCTGACCAACTCGTACCATTGAAAACGCTCGCGTTCAATGGGTCAATACCTACGTTATCCATAGCTGCAGCCAGAATGGTACCGTCACCAGTACGAACTGTCTGAATCCACCACGCATCCGTAAATGCATTGAGGTCTAGTGGTCCAGACCAACTACCATCAAAATACTGATACTCATCCCCAGCAGCGTTGTTATCAGAATACGCGACCAGGAAATTACCGTCACGGCCAGCCGCAGTTTCAAACTCACAGTCAAATGTTCGACTGGTATTTGACTCAGTAGAGGGATCTAGTTCTGCTTCAGTACCCCACGCGTCGCCGTCCCATATAAAGGCGTCAATATCAGTACCGTTGTCCACCATACAGAGGCCGACCCTATCAGTACCAACGTCTCTAACCAAGCGACCACCTTCAAATTCTTGGTTACTGGCAACGGGCACGTTGAAGCTTGTACCCCACTCAACACCATTCCAAGTGGTATACACAAATTCGTTATCGCCAGCGTCTGTAGTTACCACAAGTGCTTGGTCGCCAGACTCTTCATACGTAACAGCAATGTTTTCAGAGTTAGTATTTGAGATACGTCCGAGCGACTCTGAGTTACCCCACGCTGAACCGTCCCATACCCACGCTTCAGTAGCACCAGCTGCTGGTTGAATCACCAGAATCATCTCATCTGATGTAGGGTCTGCTGCGAGTGATAACCAGTTACAGTTTGAAGTAGTGACTGCATCAAGCGTTGATGTGGCTGACCAACTATTCCCATTCCAGACACTGTACACAGGATCTGCTCCGGCATTACACATAACGGCTAGTGCATCTCCCGAGACACTTTCATGAGCTACAGCAATACCTCGGTTGTTTGGCGTGTTAACCGTATCGACAAGTTCAGTTTGGTTCGACCAACTCGTTGAAGATGCTGTATAGACAAGTGCATTGACATCACCATCGGCAGTGAGTGTTAGTGCTACGTACTCGTCTCGGATATTACCTGCAGACAGCATCGACCAGTAAATTTCAGAATCAACATTAGGACCATTTACTGGAGATGACCAACTGAGACCATCCCAAAATCGGTACTTTATCAGTGTGTCAGTTTTACCACCATACACAATCAGTGCTTCTGAATTTTCAACGATATCAACCACTACTGAATCGTTAACAACAGAAATACCCATCGTATCATTACTCAGAAACTGAGCGTTGTTGGTTTGATACCACTCTGCTACTTCAACCGTTGAATCTACTGTTAAACTTTGCGTCGTAGACCAGTCACCAAATTCGTTTGAACCAGTAAGGTCCTTGGCGCGAACACGCCAATAATAGGTGTCGTCACTAAGCGAATCAGCAGGTTGCAAATGAAATCTAATTTGTTCGTTTTCTGTGAAAGGGCTCGTATCAGCCGGCGTATCGAGATTTTCAAAACCAACGTCTGTATCCGACACTCGTGTTACCGCACTGCTAAAATCTGAAGTTGTAGAAATACTAAATTCGTAAACGAGATTTGATGTACCATCTGGGTCTGAGGCAGTAAATTCAAACTGTGGCGTCGTCGAAGCAAAACGGATATTATCAAACGGTACGCCGTACATTGTCGGTGCACCTGGCCTAAAGTTAAGCTCTTTCTTTTTCCAAAGTAGCAACATGGCATCAGTCCTATCATCTGCAACAGTAGTATTTGCGTCACGTTGTGTTGAAACAGAGACGATATCGCCTGGAGTTAAACCTTCTAACGGAATCGTTAATGATCCGGACGAATCTTGCTGCCCACCACTATTTGAAGTGTAGTGAGTTTTGGTTTGGGCACCAGAAACTGGTGTACCGTTTACTCTTACATCTATAACGACGTTGTTAGTTCCTCCAGCTATGACAAGAGCATCGTTGTATACGAGTAGATAATCTCCCCCTTCATTGATAGTGATGTCATCATTATCTGTAGTCGTAGAGTGTGAAAATACAGTACCATCGTAGGCCAACTGTGTATCCCAAAGAATAGTTTGTGCTGGATCAACGTTCCAATTCGTACCAGCAGACATGTCACGGCCACGAAGTGCGATGACATCCTCAGTCGGAATTTTTTGAATCAACACTGAACCAAAGAAACCAGTAGGTATCGCAACATTACCCGCTGCCGCTTCTCTTTCCATCGAGATAGAAATCACCTGGTTAGAGGTTGTAGATACGACTACACCCGACCAATGACTAGATGAATTGAAGTCATTGTTTGCAGTAACGATAATCGTGCCTTGTGAAAATACACCCCCGGGGACTTCAGTACCATCAAGCAAAACTCTACCTAACACGTTTCGGTACGGATTAGATGTACCAGTCGCATTCATTGGCACATTGATGTATACCAGATATGCTCCTGGATCAGCCAGTATAATATCTTCTGGTGTGACGGAATCAGAATGAGTAAATCCTGAATCTTGACGTGTCTCAATCCATCGTAATTCCGCAGCAGTCGATGTATTCAATGTCGTTGAAGAAACCGTACTCGTGGCCGTTGCTGCAAATACAGGGGTAGTAGCAGGCAGGTGCTCAACATATAAACTCGCTTCACCAGTAATAGTAACTGGCTGTGCGACATAGTTTGATAACGCTTGGGTATGTACCTCAATATAATCACCAGCGGTTAAGTTTGTCAGGAGAAAATTACCGTGACTCGAGGACTGATTTTGTCTATTACCACCAGAACTTACGTTATAAATTAGACCACTTCTACCAATCGCTTGCGGTACTACAGCACCATTTACTCGCACCTCAAAACCAACTCGGCTCCAAGCGTTAGCTGTATCATTTCGTTCAAGTGGAAGAGTTACTGATACGGCATAATCACCATCTTTAGCAACAGTCAAACGCTCAGGATTGGTTGAAGTTGAGTGACTAAAGTAAAAATCGTCAACCGTACTGGTAGACCATAGGAGCGCAGCCGGCGTTGCATCATTGAGGTTCGTTCCAAGTTCGGACTGGGTCGCAGACAAAATCGCAACAGATGAAATAGCGTCGGACGCAATCTGCCACTGACGCAACTCTTGGAAGCCATCCATATCAAGCGGGCCAAGCAAGTACATGTATGGACTAATGTCCGGTGCATCAAATATATATGAGAGGGTGAGCGTATCACCGACTTCAAGGGTCACGTCTTTCCAGGTGAGTAATGTTGCTTCTTCTAATGTAGTCACCTCTGCACCGCTCACATCGGCAAAGACGAAACCGCGAGGTACTCGCTCGACAATATCTCCTGTGAATGAACGATTGGCTACTATATCTAAAGTTACTTCATATGGAGCTGGAGGATAAATGCGAGTTGGTGCAGTGCGTGTAATATCAAATGGGATATACTCGGCTACCATAAATGAATCTTCAACGCGATGAACCATTTCACCCTCACGATTGCGATGTACTAGTTGAATGGTGTATTTACCATAGAGGTCTGTATCGGTATACGTAGCAAGATAGTCAGGTATGTCTGTAACGTTATTATCTCCACATTCTCCTGATTGCTCCACCGTAACTTCGTTGATGTTGTTGTCTGGATCTATAACAGTGAGTTCGAGGTGTGCATCACAAATTGTGTCACCGCGGTCAGTGAGCGCAGCTAGATTGAATGTTACTGGCTCATCCTTAAAGTATTGGCTCTTGGTGGTATTCACCGCGAGTACACCCCAATAAAACTCAAACGAGTCTACGTATATTTCACCATTCTCTGTAACTTGCAGTTCAACTGTATACCGACCTGGTCGCAATTTTTGTGGCATTCTCTCCAGACGAACAGTCCATGTCGTTTCGTCAATATAATCGACTGAATATGGTAGTGATATTACATCGCCATATGCGTCACGCAGCGTAAGTCTTGTAACTTCGTACGTATTATCACTAAAAATATCAGTGAATATTCTCTGTAAGAACCCTTCTTGCGGGTCGTAACTCATCGTGAATGAAGGGAGTGTTCCAAGTGACAAATCTACTCCTTCAGAGTGTAGGCTGTGGAATTTTGGCTGCAACAAGTTTCGTTCGTACGTGATGTCGTCAAGTGTGGCGAGCGATTCGTCTTCATAGAATTCAAGTGAGGTTACTTCTAACCAGACACTTTCAACGTAGACACCCTCGAGAAACGTTTTATCACCTTGGTATGAAACGCGAACAGATAACCGATTGATGTCCGCCTCTGAGCGTGGTTGTGGTAGCGACACGAGAAAGTATCCACCATTCGTGGCATTTGAAATTTCATCTTCAATATCAAAGTATGTTGAAACTGCCCAAGTTGAACCTTCATCATATGAGTACTCAACCACCAGCCGCTGTATACCAACAGTATCGATAGTTTTCGCGGCTAAAGAAAGGTGGAGTTGAGCATTGTCAATTTTAGTACCGCGCTCTAATTCTGGCACAGAAAAGTTCGAGTAGACCAAACTCTGAGTAACACAACCGAGTTGTGCAGCACACTCATCAAAAATAGTTGGGAGAACTTCGACAACTTCATCTGTCGTTTCAATCTCTACATCTGTTACTTCCGTTTCGGTACTGGTCTCGATACTAGTGGCGTCTGTAGCACTAGGCGATTCACTAACACTGAGGTCACCTTCACCAACTTCATCTACAGTTTCAGACGATGGTTCGAATGGTGAAGACGTGTCGTCTGAAACGTTTTCTGCATCGACTTCAGACACAGTCGTCTCGTCATTAGAGGATACTTCGTCAGCGACTAGCTCTGTGTCGAGTTGTGGTTGCTCTGAAGCTATCTCTTCATCAACGATGAGTTGTAAGAACGGTAAAGCGGTCGCACGCTCAGGAACAAAATAACTTACATCAGCAGAAGACACTTCTTCAGATTCCGGTACTGATGATGATTCAATTTCAACTGTTTCAGGTTCTTGCACTGGCTCTGGTGCAACTTCAGGTGTTGCTTCTGGTTCAGAAATTGAGCTCGACTGGGGAACATCTTCATCAGTCGGTAGTACATCCTCAGCTACAACTGTTTCTGTAGTAGCTGTTTCACTGTCTACAGTTTGACTATCTTGGTCTGGAACACTCTGCTCAACGACGGGAGCTGAATTTAATTCGTCTGGAATTAATGATGCTGCTTGTGAGCCTGAAAAATCAGACCACGAAGCATAATCATCAGCTTCACGCGTTAATGAATATTCAGGATTGTTCCAGCCTTCACTTATAACTGAGCCCGGAATGATATGGAGCTCTTCTGAAACAACCACGGTTCTATCGATACTGGCTGCATAGACTAGCGCAACACCAATCAGGACGACAGCTGGAATCACCACGGCAGCATAGGTGGCAGTAGTTTTAGAAACCCAGGTAGTAAAGGCGGTGATTCTTTGCCAAAGCACAACCACGGCAAAAACCACCAAATTAGCTAGATTTGCTGTAAAGAAAGGTTTATTTTTTTGTTTCGTTAAGTTGTGAAAGTGTTTTTTCTTCACGAGCTTACCTCCCGTCTGTTCGCACAGAAAGGTTATAAAATTATACCGCGCAATCTTGTGAAAAGACCGCGCGGCATAAGATTTTTTGTGGATAGGTTACTGTTTCTACTTTAGAATCGCCTTTACGTCATTGATTTCCTTTTCTATCAAGGTCTCTGAGACCTCGAGAGCTTGCGTAAGACCTTCTACGGCTTCTTTTTCGTTCTTTGAAAGTCTCTTACGTTTGGTAATCATGTTGATTTGGTCATAGATCTCATCTCGAAGTGCAGAGAATATTTTTTCCATCTGATCTTGAATTTCTCGAGTCTCACGTCGGAGCTTTTCTTCTTTTTGACGCATCATCTTATGGTTGTACCAGATGTACACACCGAGGAAACCGATGAGTATGAGGAGGAAGGCTATGAGAAGATTGGTTGCCGTAAAGATGTCCCATATAGAACCTTTTTCTTCTACCTCAACTGGTTTGACCCAACCGGCTGTAATAAGCACCGCCACACTACTCTCTCGACTATTCCCCGCCAAGTCAACGGCTACTACCTTAACAGTATACGTACCATCTTCTAAATCTTTTAGGAGGTAGCCGAGTCTCGCTTCGTCCGGAGTGATTCGGATAGGTTCTTTGTCAGAGACTGTGAGGTCGTAGTATTGGATGCCTGATGTTAGGTCATTCGCCTCAAAAACAAGGAGCGGGAATGAGCTTGGCGTGGTGCCAGCACGGACAGTGATAGCAAACAGTTCAGGTGGCGTCGTGTCAATCTGAAGTTTTCGATTCGTAACTGCTCCCCACCCTACTTGGTTTTCGAAATTAATACTTATATATTGAACACCATCACGTATGATGTCTTTGGTAATGAGGAATTCTTCAATCGCAGGATCAAAAATTGCAGCTTCATTATCTTGCGGAACATTTTCAATGCTGTCAGAAATCTCTACTGCGACAGTAGTTACGTCAAATGGTAATGTCCAAGTAAAGACACCTTCAGTTTTGTTGTACCAAATTTCAGGATCGAGAAATACTTGAGAACCTATTTCTGGCGGTCGCGGCGGATCTCCAAAGATTATTGCTTCATCAGAATCTTCCGATGCTGCAGGAGTGGTTGGGGTAGTTGGACTGGTTGGGGTAGTTGGAGGAGGTGTGGTAGCGGCTGCAATTGTGTATGAGGCATTGGTAGCTGAACGAAATACGTCTGTGCCTCGACCGTCTGCTGCAAGGACTGACGTCTCACCAAAGGTGACTGCTGCAGCACCATTTGCCACTGCTCGAAATGTAATATTGACGATGTTAGACGTTGACGTAAATGGAGTTGGACTACCACCACCAAACGAAATCGTTCCAGCCGTGTTTGAGAATGTAGGTTCGGTTGTCCATAGCGAGAAGGCTGAGCCGTCTTTACTAATACTGACTACTGATAGCTGAGCTGGATTGAAACGAAGCGTGGATTCCACAGCGTTAATATTGTCGCCATTTGGAAGCGCTCTGACGGTAACCGTAAACGTCTGACCAGCATTATATGAACCAGTACTTGGAGCAAGCGCAACATCAGCTGCATACACTGAGGTTGCCGATAGAATTGTCAAAAAGGCTACAGCGATGCTGCTAATGAGTAACTTGGTGCTAGCGGTGAAGAACTGAATCATAGAACTATATTATAGTGACGAGCCTGGACGTTTCGACTCACGCGTTACTTTGAGTTTTACTTTCTCCTTCTCTGTCGGCTTAAGGAGAGGCAGCATTAATATGAGCACACCATTTTTTATCTTTGCTTCGGCATGCTCAATGTTCACACTCTCAGGTAGTATGATACGACGATAAAAATCTCCCCACACACACTCTTCGGCGACAAATGCCCCTTTTGGAACTTTTTTTGGAAATACAATATATTCAGGACGTATTCTTTTTCCTTCAATCAAAACAATATCTGCATCTCCTTCGATTGATACATGTACATCGTTCATGTCTGCCCCAGCAGACTGTGCATAAATCACAATCAGTTGTTCGGACTGAAATACATCAACATGGAGTTGTGCCACTTTGTCGACGGCGGTTTCTTCAGCGTCTGATAAAAGTCCGGCTTCGCCGCTTCGTACACCCCTACCTTTTAGTCGCTGCAGAAAGGACATATATACTTAATATTATACGTTCACTGTCATACATTCCGGTACGTTACCCACACCCCACGGCAGTGTTAGAAAAATCTAAATTTATGCTTGTTAGAAATGCGTAACTAAGATAGTTTTTTGCGCGAGTTATTTTCTTAACATTAGTATCACAGCAGTCTCTTAATTTTTCTATACATAATATTACAACACTCTATGTATCATGAGTGATACATAGAGTGTACGATTCTAGACTTTTTTTAAATATTCAGTACTCGAATTTCACCTACTAACTAATAGGTACAGCTTATGCAGAAAATAGGCTTGCGGATTAAATTCTTCTTAGAACATCATCGTGATTGGTTTGAATCGAATATGTGCATGTCGGTACAACACTTGTACGGATGTAGTTATCAATTTCTATTTCTGAAGCAAATACTACGCCTTAGTTTTAAACGAACGAAGTGAGTATAAAAAATAGAAGTAACCTTGGGTCGGAACACCCAGTATGCAGCTTGGTCTAATGGATATTCCTTACCCAGTCAAGTTTAAATAAACGAATGGCCGCAGGTCACATATTGTGAATTTAGTTCCGAATCGGTGTATTTTCACCTGCCACAGCTTCCTGGAACCAAGAGTTCAACACTCGCACAAAAGCTTAATGCTACCCAGTCCAATTAAAGAGTAGTATCGAAAAGTCCGTTAGATTTACCCGACCATCACGATTGATATCCGCCGGAGGATCAGAATCGCCACCAGTACCGTTCCACCAGAATAGCAAAATAGAGAAGTCGACAAGATTAACTTTTCCGTCGCGATTAAGGTCTGTGTTGAGGGGTACGTCTGCCGCCTGACCTACACCGTAGAATGTGTATTCAGAAAAGTTAGTTTGTGCGCCGCCGTCTTGTGAAGCACGCGCTCGAACTCGATAGGTGCCGTTACTAAAATTATTTGTACTCACACTTGTAGTCCAGAATCCACTACTATTTGACGTTGCTGTAAGGTCACTTTTAATAGATGTGTTATTACGTCCGTTTTCAAGTGAGATTGTTGCATTAGGAAGTGCGTATCCGGACACGGTCAATTCTTGACCAGGATTGACCGGATCTGGCGATACTGCGATCGATGGTACGACGTTGATGTTTGATAGCGACGATGTTCGTGCTCCTGACACAGTGAATGAAGTACTGAAAGTGGAAGACTTCACATTATTGGGACCCGTTGCGTACACACCGAAGGTATATGCTCCACGGGCGATTTCATCAAGAGTGATGGAGTAGCGCCCTGAAGCGTCAGCTCGCACGCTATCAGCAATTTGCCCATCGACCAAAATGGTCACTGCGCTATTTGGAAATGCGGAACCGTTAATGATGACGCGACCGTCACCACTTCGGTACGGTGCTGGTTGCGATTCAAAACCACCTCCAGCAGTGCTGCCGTCACGTGGACCAGAACCACCGCCACCGCCACCGCCTGAGCCTCCCGAACCACTTGAACCACCTAGTAGTGGTGCTTCACCATCAGCTTCCCCAGTTTGTCCGCCGCCGCCAGCTCCGTCGCCGCCGCCACTATCGCCAGTTCCAGTACCATCACCATCAGTACTGCCGTCTGTATTAGACTCACCGGTTGGTACGTCATTAACAAAGAATTCAATCAAGTAGTCGTCGATGTTGAAGTTTCCTTCATCGTCAATACAGCGAACATAGAACTGTTGGAGTGAGTTTGGTTCGACTGGTACAACAGTAGAGTGAAGAATGATGCCCGTGTTAGTAAAATTTGTTGCCATTAAACCAAAATCTACTCCGGGCGTATCACTCACTCGACATACAGCGAACTCATCGGTCTCGACGGAAATTTCTACGTTCAACGTCGTTCCTCCTACACTGCTGGTTGGAGCACCGTTAAATCGGAATGGGGGTATTTCCTCAGTCGTGTCAACATTCGGTATCTCGACTTTTCGAACCATAAAAATTATCGGCTCAGCAGAAGCGATGAGAGAACCATCATATACTTCAACCAACATCTTGTGAGATCCTAATACAGAGCTATTTTGTATCGGTTCAATGTCAGCTTGTGTTGTGGTCGTACCATTTAATATGTCAAAATCGACACTGAAGTCTAATGATTCCGAGGTATGATTTCCAACTCGAATTTCCAGTCGCTCTCCCTGTGACAGTCCATCAGATGGATTCAGTGTGTAACGGATAAAACCAGGTGACCCTGGGGTAATCTCTACCATATCCACTCCGGGCGACAACACTGAATCAGACGCTCGAGGCACTCCGTCGACATACAACTCAACATTACGTTCGGCAAAGGTAGAGGTCGATATAATTTCAAATCCGCTAGGTGGTGTAATTTCGATTGTGCTTAACGGCGGGACAGCTGTGTTAATCACAAATTGAATGGTGTGATTTGCGAACTCCGATGGACCAGAATCAGATACAACATCACGGTACTCTATAATGTTAAGAGTGCGCGCAAAGGATGGCCACACCATTGCAAAAGCGAGCAGTACGCAAACTGCAGCTATGCCGTAAATATAGAGCGCGGGCGCCTTCATATATATGTACATTGTACCTCTATACAGACAGCGTTCTCGGACAATTACACAGTTTGCTGTGTTGGTCGCTCATTACTACGCAAATAGTCGAGAGTGTAGTTTAAGAGAATCAACACTAACAATATAAAGAGGATTCCTGCCAAGATGTACGTTGAATAATCAGACGTAGAACCTCCATCGTTAATGCCAACAGCGATTTCACGCTGCCTTAGTGCTGCTTCGCGCGCTTCTAACTCTCGCTTCTGGGCGGTGAGTTCCGCGGTCAATGTGTTTAGTTCAGTTGGGCCTACACTTGCACCGACACCGATGACATTAGCCATGTACGACTGCGTACCATTCGCAAGCTGCTTGGTTGTGTCGTTAATCAAGCCGCTATCAAATACAAGTACAAAGGCAGTAACAATTAGAAATATGCGGAGTGATTTATGGTACAACGTGGCTTGCATATCAGTATCTGTAGTATACCAAAACCCGTTTTGCACTAGGCAAACAAAACAAGAAGTGCGAGTAAGAAGAGTACTGTAACCACCAGCATAATGACAGTGAAGACAAGTAACGGTGATGGGCCAGTGCGACGCCGCGATCGTACGATTCTTGTCCGACCTTGTGACAGCGCAGCTACCGTGCGTGAAATGTACAAACGAACAAACACAAACACAAGTAAGAATATAACAACAAAGGCGATAAGTGCTGGACCGATGATATTCATCGGTAGAACCCAGAATGACACTGTGCTCGACATCGTCTTCTTGGCACCATCGTCCCCATAGACGGGACTAAGTACTGCTTCGTAGCGACCAAACCCAACACCACTTCCCTGCCAGTCTATTTTGTACTCACGGGTAGTCCCTGGAAAGACTCCATTACGGTTTTCATTGAATGTCACTGTATCAACACGCTCACCAAGCATGTTAAATATCTCAAGTGGACCGGTCGGGCGCACGAGCACATTACCCGCATTCTCAATTCGTACATTGAAGTCAATATTCTGGGAGCCGTACAAAAACTTTCCAGTTGAAAATTGTCTGATACTAGCAGTTTCAACTACCTCGCCAGAAACGCGGATACTAATGATGTTGGCGACTTGATATCCCACCGCTGCGCCACTTCGTTCTATCTCAGGTGGATCGACTGACATAAATACCCCTCCAAAGTGACTACCTGGTGTTGCATTATCTGGCACCTTTAGGTCAATGACGATTGATTGCGACGCACCGCCCGCTAGGGTAATTGACGAGTCATTGAGCGTTATCCACTCGGACAGTTCCATTCCGGTCTTCTCTTCACCTTCTCTAGCGAACACTGGCACGCCGCCGTCGCGTACATCAGAAATATCACGCTTTGAGAGATAGTAGGTTTGCTCAAAGGTATCGAGGTTTCGTATCGTAATCGTATACTGTGTCTGGAAACCTGGGTCAAGCGTCTCTTCTATAAGAGCTGGAGTGATGCTAAGTCCTGTCTGCGCAAACAGTAGCGTCGGAATAAATGATACGATAAACCCTAGAAATACTAGAAGTAGAATGGGTAGCAGACGAAAAATTTGGGACATGGACAACGACACTTATATAAGTAGTAATAGATGCATCATACCATCTACTTGCAGATGATTTTAAGAGAATACACAAACAAAAAACCTCTCAGTTATGAGAGGTTTTTTGTTTGTGACAATACCTTAGAAGGTAGGAGTCGCAATGTAGGTCAAGGTTGTATTGTAGTCATCAGCCGCTTCTTGCAAAGCTGAAATCTGAATTTGGTACAAGACAGACGCTTGGCCGATGTTCGCAGTAGTGTTATCTGCTGGGCCATCATGGTGGAATACTTCACGTGGTGTGGTTGAAGATACCGCAATGTATTCATTGGCAGCAAAATCGTTGCCAGCGTAGAAGCCTCCGAGGGAGCCGAGGTCGTTGTCATTCGTGGTCATACCCCAGTGACCCCAAGTAGTTTCATCTGTTACTACTGGTACTGGCGCATTCCAAGCTGTAACCGGAACGGCAACATCTGAGCCTTCATCGAATACATCGATGATAGCACCGTTAGATGATTGGAGGTAGCTGTCTGATTCGACAGTTACTACGAATCCGTTACGTGCGTTCGTCTGGACATTAAGTCGTTGTCCGAGTGACTTGATTTCGTTAGCTGTGAGCACACCGAAGTCAATTAGTTGTGGCGAGGTCGAACCTGTGGTTGACGTACCATTAATTGAAGTTGATGTCGCAAGACCAGTGATAGTGAAGTCGAAGACTGTGTTAACAATAGCGTTAACTTCGACGTTATCAATGATTGCTACTCGAGTCTTACCACTATCTGCAGGAGTAGTAATCTCAAACTCGTAGGAAGCTACGGTCGCAGGATTAGTAATATTTCCATCGGCAATCGCGACTGTAACAACTTGGCCAGCAGTAGCGGCCACGTTGTTGAATGAGATAGTTGAAGCGCCCGCAGCGAAGCCACCAATGGCTACTGGGCCGCCTCCATCAACTCTCACCGTAAGGTCCCCGCTGACGACACCCGCCACTCCACCAAAGCTCGCAGGAACTGTTGGGAAAGTAATAGTGACTGTCTGTCCAGCACCAAGTGATGAAAGAGCAGGAATCTCGAATGAGAAGAAATGTGCTGACGAATCAGTTGGATTTGAATTCGAGAGCGTGTTACTAACTTCTACTAGGTTAGCTGCTTGTGCAGTTGCATGAACACCAATTGTCCATAGCAACACTGCACTTGCAACAAGTGTCGCGACCACCCGTTGCGAAATGCCAACTTTTGTTGGATTTGCAAACATGTTTATGAAATTAAATTTTTAAATAACTAATCTATGCTTCTCTCTGTAGTGAAGCAACCCGGTTGAAGCTTTGTGGAGAGGTGTCGTACTTTTGTTATGTAAAGGCTCAGCCTACAAAAGTCTTCTACCACTTCAACCGTTCTGTGTATATTGTAACTAGTCTTAGACAGATTGTCCGCGGTGTGTTGTTGATAACTTTACGTGTGTGACTTTTGTTACATCGATTCATCATTGAATTGCAACGTTGTTTACTTTATTTTACATCAGAGACGTTAGATGCAATTAAATACAGACGTCGTTTATGTCTTAAGTGCGAGCATGGACATGTGCGACATCTGTCCATTTGGTGGTGTAGGCCGGTGACGCATGTTCTCGTTTCGCGCGCCACGAATCATCACGGAGGTACGATCCAATTACAATCAGTTCCCTGCCCGTTTTTTTATTAATACCATCAACTACCGACAAGAGTGTTTCGTTACTTATGCATTGCTCGGTCGTAAATAAGCTTGGTTGCGAAGACTGTGTGCTGGCTAATTGACCAACGCCGACCGCCACTTTGTTATACGGAATACCGGTCGAAAAAGCCTCATTGCATAGGGCTTGCGCTACTTCTAGTAGTTCTATTGTATCGTTGCTACTGTGAGCTAAAATAGCCTCTTTACTGACGCCATGGAGCATCCAATCACCGTGGCGACTGGGTAGCAACGTAACGCGGATTGAAAGCGCTTTCTGGTTGTGGGTACGCAAATTAGCAGCGAGTTGGCGAGTATGGAACGCCACTGCGTCAGCAATGGTGTGCTTATCGGTAGTGGTTTTCTTAAACGAACGTGAACTGACAAAGCTTTTATGAGGAGCCACGGTGGTTGAGACATAATCGACAACCTCGCCGCGCAACTCAGCCTGCAAGCGCACACCAACTACACCGAGCAATTTAGCGAGATAGCTGGTTTCTATACGAATGACATCGGCTACGGTAGTGATATCAGATTGGGTAAGGCGCATCGATGTCTTACGACCAATCCCCCAAATCTCATGTACCGGAATAGTCGAGGAGCGCTCGTGCCACGTCACAGCATCAAGGACAGAAACACCAGTTGTCTTTTTAGCGGCATCAACCGCATATTTGGCTTGCGTCTTGGTAGCAGCAACACCGAGCGAGACCGGCACTCCCACCTCCCGCTCGACGCGGAGTTTTACTTCCATCAATCTGGCCTCGACCGCTGCAACCTCACCGGTGATAGTAAAGAAAGCCTCATCAATTGAGTACTGCTCAACGACCAAAAACTCTGTTCGCAGCACTGCCAATACCCGTGCCGAAATATCGCGATACAGAGTAAAATTCGAAGAAAACACTGCTACATCATTGTCTTTTACAATGTCTTTTATCTTGAAATAAGGGACACCCATTGGTATACCTATGTCCTTTACCTCCTTGGAGCGCGCAACCACACAGCCATCATTGGATGACAGCACGAGGACCGGACGAGTCCGTAAGTCAGGTCGGAACAATCGCTCACATGACGCGAAAAAATTATTACAATCAACCACCCCGATGTAAGTATTCATGATTACCTTCAGTATAGAAAAACCCTAGCCAACTAGCTAGGGTTTTTTGTTAGAAACTTTTCCAAATAGCTGGATCTTCCTCGCCATCTACCTTAAAGATGGCAACGCCACGAAGATCATAGTCCTCGATGAGTTCAAGCTTTTCTTCAATCGCTTTGGCATCGCTCCAGATAACCACTCGAACCGGGATTTCGATGTTGGCATACGTAGCCACAAAGAGTGCTTTACCCGCAGCCTCAAATCCTTTCGGTGTACCGGGGATGGTTGGTAACCGGTCAAAAATGCGCCACGGTGAGTCATCAGGAAAGTAACTAATCACCGCCTCTCCTCCTTCAGTACGACCGATTGGTGCCTTGTATTTCTTAGCCAATTCAAGAATGCGCGGCTGATTGAGTGAGGCGACCGATTTGTAATCACGGTACCAGTCAGGAGCAACTGTCACGTCCCAAGCCCGACCGTAGGTTGGTACACCAAGCAGTACCTTATCAGCGTCAAAGTCTTCTAGTGCCAACTCAATCACCTTCTCTACCCATTCAGTATCAGCCACCGGCATGTAGGGAACGCCCCGTCGTTTATCATTAAGAAGCAAGTCGGCTCGCTGTTGGTCGTAGGCCATGATTTCTACCCAATCACAATGCTTATTGATTTCTTCGTAGTCATTTGAGTACTCAACGGTAGCTGGTATCACTCGCCACACGGATTCAGGTGGCATACGCGCCTCAATTGTACAGGTAAGCGAGAGTCGACGTCCGAGTTCACTTTTTAAATCCCTAAGAAAGGTCGAGTAGTAATCGACCGTTTCTGACTTGCGAGACTCGTAGTCGATGTTTATACCATCAAAATCACCGTCTTTCACCAGCTTTACAATGTCGTCGATGTGCTTGTCTCGCGCCCGTCGGTCGCTGAGTACGGCATGGATTTCGTCACCATCAAACCACGCAATGGTTGGAATAATAGCAACGCGCCGACGCTCTGCGGCTGTAAATAAGTCCTCCCAGTGGTCGTCGTCAAAATCGACTCGATTCACAATACCGCCTCCAGCCACAACTTCATACACAAACGGATAGAGCACGTCTATATCTCGAATCCGTTCTTCTGCTCTTTCTGCCCCTGTCTCGTCAGCAAACCAAGGTACCCACGCACCAACGTCGTACGACGCAGCTGACACAGAAAACGGTAAAGCAAACACTGTCAGTAACGAGTAAATTACATATTTCATACAATCAATTAAAGTTACCTCAACACTATACTCTTAATGACGATGTCCTGCCTCTGTTCTTACCGAATAGAGTATTACTATACAAATTACCGTTACGTAAACACCCGAGCGCTTCCAATAACCACTCCCCAAATCAATACATCATCAGCGTCATTCACCATAATTGGCTCATATCCTGCCTGCTCAGACGTCAGTATAAATGTAGCATTATGCTTAGTGAGTCGTTTGACCACTAATTCACCATACACTGCCGCTACGACAATATGCTCAGCTTTAGGCTGCACTGATCTATCAACTATCAAATAGTCACCATCAAAAATGCCCGCTCCTTCCATAGAATCACCGGTAACTCGGACAAAGAAGGTCGCCGTTGGATTATCAATCAGAAGTTCGTTCAAATCGAGTGGTCGTTCAACCATGTCATCGCCAGGAGCCGGAAAGCCAGCCGCCGGTCTCGTGGCATACAGGAGCGGTTGTGCCGGTCCCGGCACAACCGGCGCTACACTCGAGACAATTAATTCACCTATCGGCTTTTTAGTCATGGATGTAAGTGTACCTTGAACGAGCGTTCTCTGAATGACTCTATACAATTACAGCGCCACTAGTCAGGTAGTGATGAACAAACCACAGACCTGACATACCAACGAGCAAAAATACGCTGTATGCCACTTGAATGAAGTGAAATCTGCGAGCCTCACCAACAGCCGAGACAAGGAGTAAGCCAACTACCATTGCTGAGAGTAGCAGATACACAGACATAAGCATCTGCTGTGGTTTGGTCATTACTCCAGCTAAGACTGGTCGAGTGCCCTCGTTCGTAGATTCAACAATAGAAGCAATAGCTAATCCAGAAGAGGTAGCCAGACTGCTTTCAATCACGACAACATCATCAGCGGTCACGAGAATGGTTGACGGTGTTGGTGGAATTGCTTCAACTGTTTCTGGCATTACCGTTTCAACTGTTTCTGCGGCTGCCACTACTGGTGCGGGTGTTTCGGGTACTGGTTGAGGGACTGGAGGTGGAGGTGCCACTGGAGCGGTTACAACGACCGGTAGGGTGGTCACTACTGGCGCTATAGGCGCAACTGGTGCCGACACAGCTGGCGTACCGAAGAGTTGCACTACGTAGACAGTATCAAAGCCTTCGTAGGTTCCTTTTGCAGTACCAACGCCGATTTCAGCGTATTGTGCATTAACGATGTTAGCGCGGTGTGTTGGTGATTTCATCCACGCCTCGACCACCTCTGACGAATCAGTAAAATGTATGGCTAGGTTTTCACCGGCATGAGCATACGTGTATCCAGCTTCCTTGAACCAATACCACGGCGATACCCCATCTGGACTGTAGTGCGAAAAGTATTCATTAGTTGCCATGTGCTGTGCCTTCAGGCGGGCCGCTTCATCCAGTGTAGCGTTGCGTTGTAGTGGCTGGATTGCCGCCTCACCGCGTTCGTCGTTGGTCAACTCAACCACCACTGCCGGCAACACGGTAGAAACCAGCCACGCCGAGTGCTGCCAGAGCAGCGCGTGAATGTTGCTCGCCACAAACGTCATAATGGTCAAAACTGCCATCACCATGAGTGAAACCTTTTGCAGTGGATTTAATCCGTGTGCCGATGAGCGATGTAAATCCATACGATGGGTATATTTAATAACGTATACGGACTATTGTCAATATTTAACTCTCTATGTACTAATTTTCGTCATAAAACGTCCAAATATTGTACACGTCGTTGTTATAGAGAGCCGAGTGAAACCAAGCCCAGTTTTGATCATAGTAGATATCTTTATACCCCCAGTACCCTTCATTTGAGTACTCGCTAGCGAGGACGGTTGTGTAGTGTCTGAACGCAGCGTCTGAATCATCGGCAAATGTGAGTGGAAATATGTAACTAGATAAAATCGCCAGTGACGGTTGATACGAGATTACCTCTCCAGACACTGGATTTATAATTGTCGGAGCAGAGTTGCCGCTAAAGTTTCGGTCCATGTAGTTACCTACCTGACCGAGGTAGTTCTCCGCTGACTTATTGTTGTTCCAAGCATAGTCGAGCCATAGCCGCCAAAATATTCGAAAAGCGTCGTAACTGAAGTAATTAGCTGATTCACCGACGTACGGTGCAGCATCAAGGTACTGACCCGAGTTTTGATTAACTACGTACCAGTTTTTAATTAGTGGTGTTTGATATTGTCGCTTGAGATTATTAATGATGACGTACGTATCGTCAGCGAGCTTGTTCCAATCATGGTCTGGATTCGAATCTACCTCAGCAAATAACCGGAAGTGAGCTGGTGACATATAGGACGGATTAAACAATACTCCGGTTGGGACTTGTCCATGAGATTTATTAGAAGATACGAGATGGTAGGTACCATTTACGTCTATCACCGCCTGCTCCCAGATATCATTAATAATGAGCTGCGCATCAGTCAAGTATTGTTCAATCCCGAAGGTCTTGTAGCCAAATAACAACGCGAGAGCAATATCGATATCTCCGTCAGTAGCGTTGGCAGGGTCGGCAAGCGTATCGTTTTGCCACTTCCATGAGATAAGCTTATCGTTAAGACGGTGTTGGAGGTGGTGCTGCGTCCATAACCACACTCCTTTAAAAGTGTCGTGATCATTCATCCATGCTGCTCGTAACATAGCGTATGACTGTCCCTCTGACGTAGTGATGTTTTGCATTGGGTCGATTACCTGCCCGTAGGAAATGATGAATTCTTGCTTATAGTAGTTCCACGCCGTTTCGAGCTGTACACCGGTCTCACTATTGACGTCGTAGACCATTGCCCAGTCACCGTTAGTAGAAATACGCTTTTGTTCATCAATAAATGAGGTTGAGTTTTCAAACCATTTCTTCAGGGGAAGCGAATTATCAAACGCTTGGGTTACCATGTCCTCAGCCGGAAAATTGTTTACCTGTTTAAGCATTTCGTGTGTTAGGGCAATATAGTCAAACCGCTGCCAATCACCGTCGTACTTGTCGTCTCGAATGGCTGGGTCTCGACTGACTTTATAGAACCATTCTGCATTACTAAATACCTTAGAATTGATGTAATTTGGATCTCGCAACTCAACATACATCACGCTATCAATGAGAATATCTGCATTTTCAGGCAACGTACGTTTAATCCATTCTGTTGCGTACCGTTGATTGCTGGTTTCATCCACTATTAGATAGCGCTGGTCTGCAACAATATTGTAATAAAACACGAGCGCAAGAATAAAAATTGCTGGTACAAAAATTGCTGGACGTAAAAAAGAGTACTTGATCTGTACGTCAGCTAAGTGGCCCTGTAACGACTGGATTATCTGCCACACTACCAAACCAGCTAAAATAGCTAGAAACGGTGCCATCGGCATGAAATAAAAGTCAATTACCAAACCACCACGAATAAGGAAGAGTAGAAAAAAAAGATTGGCAAGTACAAAAAATCGATACCACACATTGCGCACAAACATTGCAGTTATAGAGCCAATTATCATGACTCCAGCAGCTAACAACACAATCATCGGGTCCCGCTGTAGCCACACCGAAACTGCGTTCATAAAATCACTGCCCGCGAGATAAAACGGGATACTTTCTTCACCACGCGACATTTGAAACTGCAAAGTTGTCCAAAAGCTTACTCGCTCCTCATCATTGTTAAATATCGGTGGAGTAAGCTCATTCTTTAGGATAGCGTACAAAAAGTATGTGGATGTGGTCACGGCAGCGGCGCAGAGCCATGCAAAGGTTCGAAATATTCGATGGGTTGCGTCTTTAAGCGCCAGCACCAAGAACAATAATGGGAATCCGAACATCACCGCTGTAATTTTAGTCAAAAAGGCAAAGCCGAGGAACACTCCAGAGTACAGGTAACGTCTGAGGGTTAGCTTAGGTGCAATTAACATCGCTACAGAAAGGAGCAACCAGAGCATTTGCACGTTATCCAATAGTACGCGACGAGAGAAGTACAAAATAAGCGGAGATGAGGCAAATAAAATCGAGGCCAGAGTCGCCAAGAGGTTAGAGCGAGTTATCCCTCGAGTAATATAGAAAACCAGACTGGTATTCACTAAGAATATTAAAAGCATCAATACCCGAGCAGTATCGATTGAGTTTCCAAAGGTTAGGTGTTGCTCAGGCAAAACCGAGTACCACGCTGCAATTGTGAGCCACCCCAGTGGCGGATGGTCGTACCAGTATGTGTACGGAGACAGGGTGCCCTCGGTCATTACCGACCACGCTTGCGACGTGTACGTTCCTTCGTCACTTTCATAGTACGGAAAGGCAAGCATGTTGGTACCATGAAGATAACCGGCATATAACAAAACTAACCCAAGCAAAAGCGCTCCAGCGTGTCGCTTAACGATACGGTACGTGTCCATACTAGTAATCATACGGTATCTCTTAGACTATCTCAGCCGGTAGTCGGTGAGCGTTAACGTGCTCAGTTTTCTCCCACGACGTCTGCTGCTTGAACTGTCGAACCATGGCTCTAAATGAACTCAAACTTAAAATAAATTGGTATGGGAAGAACCAAACAATTGTTTTTAGGATAAGTTGTGGTCGCCACCGCTTTCGGTAGATAGTTGTAAATTCATACAGTGCAATGTTTTGGACTACCAAGTACACGCCAAGGAGTAACATCGGCATGATGGTAATAATCGTGATAGCGAGGTGCATTTTTACGAAAAACGATAGGATGAAAGCGATTGGTATGTACAAGAACATAAACGCATGAATGCGCGGCCAACCTAAAATATATAATGTTAAAAGCTCCCGCTTAAAGGTCAGTGCCGGCAATTCTTTACGTAAGGCCCGTCGCTTAGCGAGGATTTGCAAAAAGCCTTGTGACCAACGAGTACGTTGCTTAATAAAGCTTTGCAGCGTTGGTGGAGTTTCTTCTTGCGTCGCGTGCTTTGGATCATATACTACACGAATTTTGGCACCATGAGAGGACATTCTAATGCCAATTTCTGCATCTTCAGTTAAACCTTCAAGGTCCCAGCCACCATGCTGTCGCACAAGTTGAGTTTTGAAAAACACGGTGTTTCCGCCGAGAGGAACAATCCCTTGTCGTTCATAAAAATGCAGTGCGGAACCAAACCATAAGAAGTACTCAAGCACATTGAAGAGCGAGTACCAGTTCGATTCAAAGTTCATCAACTGCACTCCACATTGCACAACATCAGCCTGGTCACGAAGCATGACCGTATTAACTACGTCATAAATCTCATGGTGAGGCTCGTCTTCGGCATCAAAAATACAAATAATATCTTTGGTGGCAATCTGAAGGGCGGCATTAAGGTGGTGAGGCTTGTTATACGGTTCGCCTGAAATTAATTTTATTTTTATGTTCGGCCGGTTTAGTTCATCGAGAACCTTAGTGGCTGCCCGAATAGTATCTGTGTCCGTATCACGAAGCACCACCAACGTCTCCTTGAGGTACTCTGGATATTTGATGTTTGCGACTGCCCTAATCGTATGAGGAATTACCTCAGCCTCATTTAATGCTGGGATAACAGCAGTAAATGAATGGTACGGTGCTTTAAAGCTCTTTGGAGAAGCGTTTTGAGCGATTCGTTCAGGATTGTCCCACGCGTAAATTAGAATGTAGAGGGTATACAGTAGCTGTACAATAAGTAAAAGCGATATGCCAAGCAGAACTACCTCAAAGGCATTGACTGCTAACGATTCTAACGATATGAACACGAATGAGAAAGCGAGTATGGCAGCGACCAAACTTCGATTGGTGTGTAGTGCTGAAAGCGGTACAAAAATGTACTTGAAGATTGAATGACGTGGCGTCGTTAGAGCTAGTGTCAGCAGGTGACGCAAATACCGAAATCCTTCTTTGAGTGAGGCTTTGGAGACATCGTGTGCACGCTTTCGCATTACAAATGGCACATCGGCTACACGCAGCGCTTGTGTGCGAGCCATCATTTCAACCAGTATCTTAAACCCTATTGGTTGTAGAGTCTGGTATGGCAGCACATCTTTACGCACCATGAAAAACCCCGTCATTGGGTCAGTGGTCTTCTGAGTAAGCGGGAGAGTGAACCATGCTAACAAGCGTGAAGCATTAGATACAATGTGCCGGTATTGGTTAGAAAGACCATCGGCTGAACCAGTCTCTATCATTCGTGACGCCACCACCATATTGCATTCAACACTACTGTCCTGCATGATTCGATCATACATTGAAAGAATGGTCGCTGGCGGATGCTGTAAATCTGAATCCATCACACATACTACTGGAGCGTTGGCGGCTTTAATTCCCTCGAGAATGGCAGTCCCTAAACCAGTACGCTCATATGGTAATCGATGAATCAGCCGTACCTGAGTGTATTCTTGCTGCATGGAACGTATCGCGTCAGGCGTTTCGTCGCTACTATCATCCACAAAGATGATTTCATAAGTAAGTGATGTCGATGCAAATACCGTTGTAATTTCTTCAGTAATTGGCCCTACATTATTTCGTTCATTGAACGTAGGAAGAATGACGCTGATATGTGGCGCGATCGACTTTGTGTCCATACATTATGATGAAGCGGACTCGTTGAAGAGTGTTGCGACTCGTCTGCCATCGCGAACAGCAAAATTAGTACCGCGATCGTCAGGATAAATCTGAGAGAAGTTTGCTAAATAGACACCCTCGATTGGAGTTTGAAACGGTACGAGTTTGTTCTCCTCGTATCCAATATCGACGATATGTTGTGCGTCTTTAAACTTTGTGATTTTAAGCTCTTGAATTTGAGTCGGATCAAAGTGAGGGAACATAACAGACAAACCAGCCTTCCATTCGGTCTCGATATCACAAGCATCACTCATATAGGCATGGTTGCGTGGAATGTATGCGCCCACGAAGTAAACATGTGACCCACCAAACTGCTCAGTACCAGCGAGTGCTGAAGTGCTGAGGAGGGTAAGGAACGGTACCCGCGGATCCTTAATGTTGTACCAAAAGGCATCAGTGATTGTCTGGGTGGTTCGAAATACCATAACTACAGCATCAAGGTAGTCGACACTCTTTAAACGACCGAGGTATTCATTAGTGATTGCAATGTCACCCTCAACCATGGCAGCAAATACGCTCGACGGTACTGTTCCGATGACTCCATCAAAGTGTTCAATATCTCCACTTTTAGTAGTTATGGTGACAGTTTCACCACCATTACGGCGAATCGTACTAACGCCAGTACTTGTCTTTACAACAACGGCATACTGCTTAAGTGCAGCTAATAGCGCGTCCACAATAATTGTAAATCCACCTGTTGGATAACCTAACTTCTCACCACTAAAATCTTTGTTTTGTGAGCGTGCACGGATGTTAAAACGACCCCATAGCCAGGACATCGTAATTTTGTCGTAGAAGTGATTGAACTTACCACGAAGCAAGGGTTCCCAAATTTCACGCGTCACCTCTTTGCCCATCCATTTATTGAGCCAATCCCAGGCGGTAATAGTTGAGAGTGGACGCCAATTCTTTACCTGCTTAAGGTACAAGGTTAGGACTCCTAGTCTAATTCTTCCGAACAATGAGAGAGGCTTGAATCGAATTAAGTCAACAGGAGTCATGAATGGGTAGTCAACACCATCATGGAAATAGCGAATCGTACTTGGATGAAAATGAAATTTATCACCAATCCCCAGCTCAGCTGATAATGAAAGAATATCGACGTCAGACTGATACAAGAAGTGGTAGGCACGTTCAATTGGATACCCGCCTAAATCAAAGCTCGCAGCCAATCCTCCGACATGCGGTTGATATTCAAAGATGGTAACGTCATGACCGGCTCGAGCGGCGTCATAGGCGGCAACCAGACCCGTAAAACCGCCACCAATAACTGCGAGACGCTTTCGAACAGTTGGTTTTACTACATTGGAACTTACTTGCTCAGGATTATTAGTACCAGACATTTTAAACGTAAGATGTCGATTCAAAAGATACTGCACCACAAATATAAGTGGCAACGTCAGTATTTTGACGATGTTTGCATCGAAACCATGGCGCTCAGCAAAGATGTAAATAATCGAGGCGCTGATAAACATTCCAACTACGCTCACAAAGCTATAGGTTGCGAGACGACTGAGGATTCGGTCGGTAATTTTGAAATTGTAGACAGCGTTGAGCGTAAAGGCCCATACCGTCGCCAAAGAAATAGAAATTATAGTCGAAATGACTGGGTTTACATGAAGAACGTTATACAGAAGGATATATACAACCACATCAAGCAGTGAGGCGGACACGCCAATGCAGAAGTAATAAATCAAATTCTTGTGTTTTTCGAATAGTTGTTTCATGTAAAATGTAAAAAAGTGATTGTTAGCGACACAACAGCAAAGACCGACCGCGAGTGCGGTCAGAACGAACAGATTATGAAACTAAAGAGCACTGCCTATAAGCAGCCGCACCATAACACAAAACGAGTTAATTTTCAATAGCGCGCAACGCCTTACTCAGAAATGGCCTCATTTCGTTGCTCAGGTCGGTACGTTGTCTCGTATATGACCCGGTTTTGCCAGTCCATAAATGAAAAGTGCATTATCACCGCTCCGGCTTGGTCAGGTTGAATATTGTCAGTCACCGACTCAATCCGCAAATCATAAACGTTACCTTCGTCATCGGTATTTTCATCACCAAAGTCTACAGGTGAGTAGTCACGGCGACTGTAACAAGTAGCCCGGTCTTCTTCAGTCGTTTTGATGTACAGACCGCTTTCGTCGCATGTCACGCGAAGTTTTACTCGTTTTATATCCTCGGTCGGAAATTTCAAGAGTACCTCTTGGACGTGGTGAATTTTTTCATTCCATTCATACTCCCATTCGTAGCGGTCAAAAATTGACACTTGATCACCAAATGTCGGATTGACTTTGTTGGTAATTGTAGTAGTGGTCTCAAACCGACAACCGTTGTACCGGCACGAGTAGACCTCAACTTCTGCGGATAATACTTCGTAGTTGTGCTCGACGAACGATATTGGTACAGAAAACGTTACTACGCCGTCTTGAGCCTCAGGTGCGATTACCCACGTCTCATTCTGACACTCGTTCGTGTTTTGGATACGAAGCGCGGAGGCGACTTCAGCGCACACTGTTTTAAATAGTAACTGCGTGACACTACCGTCAGTCCGGTAGATTAGTTTGGCATCGTCGTTGCCGTATACCGACATGGGAGATACAGTCACCTCTTCAAGCATAAAATATTCGGGGTCTTCGTCGGTCTTTTCTACTGAACCACTGACTTCAAAAGCTGCACGCTGGTCAATTACAGTGCGTAATGACTCAACTTTTAACAACAACGACTCAAGTGTAAGTGGGGCAGCGATAACTGTGGTGACAGCGACAATATGAAAGAGTACGACGGCAAGGCCTAATATGGATAGTGTTTTCATGTCGTGATACTACGAATAATACCTATTTTGTCAACTTCCCTCCTATAAATACTTGTTTTAAAAGAGGTATTGCTCGTTGACAGACACAAAAAGTGGAGTATGGTACCTGAATAGAGAAACTCTCTCCAAAGTATGAAAATTGCCATTACATCAATGTACGCTAATCCCCTGCATCCTGGGCATATTGAGTGTCTCACCCTCTCCAAAAATCTCGTCGATGAATTGTGGGTCATCGTAAACAACGACCACCAAGCAAAACTAAAGCGTGGTACAGAGAGTTTTCAAGACGAAATGTACCGTTGTGCGGTTGTGGCTGGAATTAAACCTGTCGATCGAGTTGTTCTATCAATTGATTCAGATGCTACCGTATGCGCTACACTAACAATGCTATTAGCGGAAGCCACTAGTCGTCCTGATGTTACTGAGGTTATCTTTACCAAGGGCGGGGACCGCTTTGCAGCTGAAATCCCAGAACGCTCCGTCTGTGACCATTATGGTGTAGTAATTATTGATGGATTAGGAGAAAAAACTCATAGCAGCTCAGAGTACGTAGCCCGCGCCACGTACTCACTAGTCAAGTAGCGTAGGATCAAGAAGCCTTACTACTGCCTACTGTTTGTATAGAGTTCGACAGCATAATCCGCCCACCACTGCCCCGCTCCAGGACCGCCGTTACACTGTCCATCAGATTCACCTGGGTACTTTATCCATAGAAACGCATCAATGAGTCCATTGCTTGGCGTTAGGCGAGAACTCTCTCCGAGCGCGCGACCGCGCGGATTACACCACTGCCTATCATCGGCTGGACCATTTCCGTTGCGGCTAGTATCAATAACGAACTGTTTCCCGCCAAGCAGTGTACTGAGATATGTACCGTACACTTTATTGTCAGCGGTGGTCACATAATTCGATACGTTTAACGAGAAGCCACGCGCACTAGCTATTCCTGCTTTGGTAAGTCGTAACGCCATCTCATCGGCACTAACCCAAAACGGGTGTCCGGCATCTATATATACCTGTACATTCGGAGCTTTTGCAGCGAATTGATTCACCGCATACGCAATAAGTGTTAGTCGCTCATCACGGACTAATTCAGGAGCACAGTTGAGCTGAGCAAGCGCATCAGGCTCAACAACAACTAATGCCCGCTTACCGCTGAATTGTGCCGTCAGGCGGTCAATCCAAGCTTTGTAGTCATCTCCTCCGCTGGCACCGCCTGAGGAGTGTGAACCGCAGTCACGAAAGGGAATGTTGTAGAGCACAAAGGCTGGCACCGTTCCCTCGATACTACTTTTTGCAAAGACTGACTGTAAGAATTCGTCTGAGTCGTAACCATCCCCGTTAAGCCACATCGCTCCTGGTTGTTGCAGAATAAAATCGAGGGCTGTTTTTGCTACGCCGACTGCCTCGTTTCGGCTTCTTTCTACTGCCGGTTTCGGTGGTACAAATAATGAGCCTGACGGAAGCGTCGGCATAGCAACTACCGGAGGAGATGTCGGGGTAACTGACGCTGAAGGCACCACTGCTGTTGGACGAGACACGGAAGTTGCCGGCTTTGCTGCTGCTGGACTGTTTTGTCGAGTCATTAAGAGAGCACTTTCACCCGGCACTCCCTGCCACGTCATAGAGAACAGCTCTTCAGCCAGGACCGTAAGTGACTCCGTATCAACAATCGAGAAAGATATTTCGTACGGGCCAGTACCGCGCCAGCGCCATCCATTCACATTGATTGAAGCTTCAAATGTTCCATTCTTAGGGAATACTTGATTTTTGTGTCCGCCTGCACTATTCCAAAACGCACTAATTTTATTTACATCATAACCATCTATATTAAAGATAAATGCTTGGTTGTTGGTAATCGGCGCTTCTATCCAATTAACATTAAAAGTAGTATCTCCTTTAACTTCAGGCACAGTAGCTACAGGAGATGGGGTAGTTAGGAGCGGTTGATTTGTTGGAGTTACGATTACAGTATTCGTTTCAGTAGATAGTGGCAGCGACACCGAAGCGAGATGTGTGTAAATCGGTAACGTGACCTCATATACTGGAAGTTCCATTGTATCTAGCACAACGAATGTTAACTGGTATTGACCACTACTGTTCCAGTCCCACAATGAGGTATCCACGGTCGCAACGTAGGTATTGTTCTCCCAATTAAGTGTACCGGACTGGATTCCTTTATCTACCGACCACGTAACTCGGTAATCCTGTGGTTCAGGCAACGAGGCAGGCTCAAGGACAAAGGTTTGCCACCCAGAAAACGTACTGCCAGCAAACGGCCATTTTACTTTCCATTCCGGTGAAGCTGTATCAGTAGCGGGTGGCTGGTTGCTAACATATAGGTACCCAAGTACGAACATGACAACAGCGAAGACTGCGCCTACCAATAGTGCGATTGCGTATCGTGATGCGAACATAGCTGGTCAGTATACGCCAGAAAGGCTAGTACCAAGTACTAGCCCATATAATTTCTGGCCGTCAACCTATCCTCATGAGTGAGGTTAAAGAAGAGCGGTGATACTAATCGAGGTCGATATTTTCGTTAAGGTTTTCTCCGTCAAAGCTCGGATACGCTTCATATCCAGGACAGATAATGTCATTGATTTTCCAGCGTGTGAGCTTGTACACATAGCCAGTCGGCTTATTGTGCGGCACAATCCCCTTCTCGAACCATGGCTCAAGGATTTCAGCTCGATGGGTTTCTTGGAACGCTTTGACATTACTGTCAGTTAGCGCATCGAAGATGCCGGTAATGAGGGTTGGGGCAACAAAGATGTTTAAGAAAAGTTGGAGCTTTGTTACTTCAAACGGATTATTCTCGATACCTATTTGCATGTAATCGTTCAAGAATGGGCACACGCTTGTACTTGCTCCCGCTACGAGCGCTTGTGGGGTTGCTGGATTATCCACGCGAGTACCGCCACTGCTTCTTCCACGACGTTGTGTCTCATCGTTTGGGCTGGTAGTCGACGGTGGTGTTATTACATCAGGGACATCAGGCTCACCCTCTCCGACGAAGGTATTGTAGAAGTCACAGTTTGCATCCGAGACAGCGTCATCTTCAGGTTCAAACTCATCGACTATGAATAGACAGAATAGGTCTCCCTCGAATTCTTCGGAATTTAGGGGTTCATTATTCTCCTCAACGAGTGTTTGTTCCCAATCTACAGGCATGGCTTCATAGATTTCCCACTCACCATCTCCGACTTCGAAGTAGTAATATCCGAACTCATCGGTGGTAGTTGATAGCTCTTGTTCAGTTTCAATGTTGTAGGCGTAGATAGTCCACCCCTCAAAAGCAAGGTAACTTTCTCCCGCTCCAACATATTTGTATCCATCAATGATTACAAAGTCTTTTGATGGCTCGTTTGGTTTAGTTGGGGCCGTAGTTATTTCACATTGCGATCCTTCTATCACGTCCATAGTGAGCTTGAAGAGTACGCCAGCTGGGTTATTACGTGAATTACTGTTATTTACACCCTTATTCGTGACAATTACTTTTAGTTCATTCTCACCACTCTCAATAAAGGAAGATACATCGACATTACTCTTGTAAGTATGAATCTGGAAATTGTTCTCATAGGTAGGAATCGAGCGATCGAGAACAAGTTCATCGTTGATATAGACTATGTATCCATTATCAGCAGCAATATCAAGCGTAGCTGCAGTTGGAGTTGCTACATTGAATGTCTCAATAAAGGTTCGAGTGATGTTTTCGTCTAAATCACCGCTATCTTCTGAGTAGTAGGTTTCCCAAATCCACTCAGCGCCCGGAATGGTTGAGCTAGCAATCCAATTATTGTGTGTGTACGTTGGTACCGCATAGTCATTTACTTCTACAACTACTGTCTTTGGACTACTAACAATCGTACATTGAGCAATTGGGGGCTCGACTGGGATGAATTGGAGACACAATGGATGAATACTATGGTATTCACCGTTTGGATACGCGCTGTGAACCCACTCGAGAGCATCAAGACCATTTGGGAAGTACGCTGCACGATCAAGCTGCGTCACAATAGTGTTTTGCCCTTGTGGAAGGTCGTCAGTAGATTCTGAAGTAAAGACAGTTGCTTCGTTGAGTAAACCATTAACGTACCACTGTTCAAACGGGAGATTGTCCCACAGATTGTCAGTGTGGAAGTCAAACGACAGTGCGTTAACGTCATAGTAACCCGCTGGGATATTTACAGTCTGCGGACCAATAAAGGCACCGCCTTCGTCATGTGAGAGGAGTACTTGTTCTTGAGTAATCACAATACCATCGGTAAAGAATTGTGAACATTGTGGCAGTACCTTTGGTACCTCTGGTTCGACTGGCTCCTTACAGGTCACGTTAGTCGCCACCACTGCGTCAAGATCGAATCCGTCGGCATCATTGCTATGAATAGCAAGGTTCGACATGTCGGTTACACGAACAAATTTAATCCATGCGAAACTGGTGCTGGCAAAATCAATGTCGGTGATTCGACTTGGGTTATTGCTTGAAGCTGTACCAGCGTCCTCGAAGTCAACGCCGTTTTGACTTACTTCAATTTTAGCAATTTCTTCTGGGTATGTTCCGTTAGTACCTTCATAGATTTTAAGGTCAGTGCCGGGAACATCAAGAACGTAGCGATCAAATTCGAGCGTTACACTTCCTGCAAAACCAAGCGAGAAAAAGTTCACTCCTGTTCCTGAAACCCAATCATTGATTCCGAGTGCTTTTGTTGCATCAGTGCGATTTACGTCAGTAATATCAGAACCATCTCGTTTATCCTTCTGATCTGAAGAAACAACATTTAATGCACCAATTAGTGACGCATCTTCACAAACTTCCAACTCTGGTTCTTTAACGAGACAAAGCTGTGCATCATCGAGGAGTGTACCGAATGTATTACTTGGCCCAGCGTCTGCAAAGGCAATGTCGGTACTCGCATCTGTAGCCGTGAAGGTGTAAGAGTCGTAAAGCCAATCACTTGGAGTGAGATTAACAGAATCAGTTGTCGGACCATTAGTCGCCACCTCAATTCCGTCTACTTCTACTGAAAGCTGATTTTGCTCAGCAGCAATATTGTGTCGTGCAGCAAAGGCCCACTTGAGTTCATATTCACCACCGGCTAATGTAGCCACCGTTTGAGCGACTTTTGTTGAATGATCACCATCAAGTTCAGCGTATTGGGCGCCTTGAGCGGCTTCATTTGACTCCCAGTTACGATGCAGTTCAAGTGTAGTAGTATCACCACCCGTTACTTTTGTAATTACCCATCCAGCCACTGAAGCAAACTTTTGCCATAGCGAAGCTTCGGTTACAACCTCTTGTTCAAACGAACCATTGGCGAGGAGGTTCACACATTGCTGTGATTCAATTTCTTCATTGTAGAAGTCACAACGGAAGTCAGGGATACCGTCTACGATAACAACGGAATTTCGTGATGTTTCCTCAGAAATATCTTTGATACCAAAGAATTCACATGATTGTGAACTTCGTTCACCAAGCACCCTTCCATAGTTTGCGTTTACACTGGATTGCATCCATCCAATTCTCACTTCTTCAATAACCTCCCAAGGAGATTCACCTGGTGTGACCTCAACCGACACACAGCCATCTTGACCAGTTACTCTTTCTAGTACTGCCGTGCCGTTTGTGAATGTCATTCCCCAATTCGGGATTGGTTCTTCGGTTGAGTCATACTTACAGCCCTCAATTTCGAATCTATCCGCCTTGAGACGAAGAGACCGAGCGTTGACTAACTGATTCTGTGGATTTGGACCTTCGAACACAATCTCGTACTGACTGTTCGTATCATTAATTGTTACGTTCTTACTGATATCATCAGTATAAATATGAGGAATCGGAGCCGCCTCTTCATGGGCACTGTCACCGAGTATCGTCAAAACTGATGGCTCAGTCACGCCAGTACCCGGTGCAACATTAATTGCATGCCAGGTGCTACCTCTAGTCGAAAGGTTATCAACAGTAACGGTAGAGCCATTGACCACAACACCCGTTCGTTTTGGGTCTTTAATATCAATCGTGTCCAGCAATACACCAGTCGAACGATACACATTGACTCCGTGGAGATTAGTTCCGCCTACTCCATCAATTTTTAAGTACTGCAATGTAACGTCTGTCGTCTCGAGAATACCAATCGCTGAATTGTTATCATTTCCAGTGCGGGAAAATTCAGGGAAGATAGTCCAGTAGTTACCATCAATAGTTATAGGGCGAGTGATGGTAATCTGTTCGGTAATAGTCACATTGTCATTAAGAACAATTGTGGAACCATCTATAGTTTCACAATCGTTCAATGCGTCTTGAATCGTATTGAAGAATTCTCCTGATGGAGAAACACTAATGTCAGTTGGTCCTGGTACATTTAATGCCGAAGAACAGCCAACGACCTGCGCATTAGCAACAAAAAACGACGCCGGAAAGGCGCTCAATAGTAAAGAGATAATTGTTGCGAGGGCAAAGAAACGAGTTGTGAGTGTTCGCTTCGCGTGAGTAATATTCATAATAGAGTAAGGTTAAACGTTAATCCCACCGACAAACCTGTGAGGGCCATCGCGTACGCTTACTGTACTCCTTTATTTCAGAAAATACAACCTTGAACACATTTATACTTGTATGGCAAATATAGATTACTCACGCATGTACTTCTCGACTCGCCGCATCATAGCTAAATTGGCACAGGTATTCATTTCCACGGCATCAAATACACCAGGGGCGTAGGCGACTGCTTCAATCATCTCTACCCTATCTTCAGCTTGCTTGGTATGCGCAAGCATACGTTCAAGAAAGGCGCGACGTTCGTTGTTCATCCAGGTTGCATCTACTATTTCAGACTGCCACGGAAACGTGGCACAGGCATGGAAGCGACGTTCTGTGGCGCTAGAGGTAGTACCGACCATTCGCACTAATTCAAAGTTCGACAGCAAGCTAATATCGTACGATGAAAGTTCGCTGACGTTTATGGTCCACCGTTCACCAGCGGTATCCTCAAAAATAATCGTAGACGTTGGTGCCAATGTTGTCGCTACCTGTCGACCAAACAACCTACCGTCTTGTGGAGCTTGCCATAGCGTCTTTTCTAACTTGTCTTGCGACGCATACATAGGCATACCATCCCCGAGCCTGTGATCAATAACTGAACCAAGTCCTAGGAGCTGTAACATCGCCCCGCCAGCTAAACTTAATACCACACTACTGGCCATAATTTGGACCACGGTGTAGCGGTATCCTCGCTTGGTGTAGCGCAAATTAGCCATCGCCAACAGCACCATACCCACAAAAACAACTAACCAGAGGTACGGAATAACGTCAAAGAGAAAAGCAAGGAAACTGTCGTGTGTCGCTTCGTACAAGACTGATTGACTCTGCATAATAACAAACAGTGTCACCGCTACCGCTACCGCTCCAACTAATACTGATATAAGCCACATTAACCACACGGCGCTATCACGACAAATGAATAGCATCCGGCCATGCGGGCACAACTTATCAGCCTCGATTCGCTCGAACACAGATTGTTGTAGGGTGGCTTTAGTGGTTGATTCTTCTTTCATACAGTTATATACGTAACGTTTCGGTATTTAGTACGCTTGCTAACTTACGCTTACCTCGGTGAAGTAACGTTCCGACCGATCCTACCGGTATTCGTAGAATATCGGATATTTCATCGTACTCCTTATGCTCGAAGTAACGCAAGATTAGCACTTCTCTGTAACGTGCCGGTAACGTTGCTAAGGCCTCGTTTAACGCTGCGGCATTTACAGATTGATCAAAGAGTATGTCGGCCCCCGCCTCATGGCTAGATAAGAGCGGTACAATTTCTTCACTATCAGCAACCAAATTACCCTCCGGACGCACTTTTTGTTTTCGGTACCACGACACTGCCTCATTGTGTGCGATACGATACGCCCATGAAGAAAATGACAACGACGTATCGAACCCATTGAGGTTACGGTAAATTTTTAAAAATATTTCTTGCAAGACATCGAGCTGGTCTTCTTCATTATGAACGCCAAGCCGTCTGATATACCGTTTTAGTTTTGCTTCGTAGCGTTCAATAAGTACACCAAAATGCTCCTTACTCCTAAGGGTCATAGTGACAACTTCTTGATCACTTGGAGGTAACTTTGCAACTTGTGTCATAGCGGCGGTACTGTAGAATAGTCGCATGAATACGAACAAAATCAAACTAGCTGCACTCATACTGTGTGGCATTGTACTTAGCCCACAGACTAGCGAGGCAGCGCCAGCCGTCCAGCTAAGTGATCGCTCAGCGCTCTTTACCATTGACTTCACATTTGATGACCCGAGTTTTGCAATAGAAATACCAGTCGCTACCGTAGCCCCAGCCACGTACGCCGATCGGATTGATGAAGTAGGTTACACCATCCAGAAACGTATTCGAGCCGAACACAATCCAATCACTGATGTGGCTGGTATTGTATTGGCACCACAACTAGAAATTAATAATGGGCGATACCAAGTCCCACAAGGCACTCCGACCACGTTTACTCTTTTGATTGTTGCTACTTTCACCAATCCAATCACTGACCACTACCAAGCGGTCTTAACCAAGTTGCCATACTGGCTCGAAGGTCGTCGTACCACCGTTCATCAAAACCAACTTGATGAGATTGCACCTTCAGAACTAATCATCAATAACTAACACGATACAGGAACGTCACGGGACGCATATGTCCCGTGACGTTTTATATTGCATAAACTATTAAAATATGGTCTAATCTCAGACTATGACATTTCCTATGCGTATTAATAAGTACCTCGCCGACAGTGGCGTAGCGTCACGTCGCGAAGCTGATACCCTCATTGAAAAGGGTCAGGTACTTGTTAATGGTAAGAAAGCAGTGGTTGGCCAAAAAGTTGAAGCTGACGACGAGGTGCGTCTCGTTGGTAATACTCGTAAAAAAGACTATCTCGCGTACTACAAAGGCCGTGGCATTATTTCTCACTCTCCTGGTGAAGATGAGGTGGATATTGCCACTCGTTTGGAGCGTGACTATAAGATTCGACATGTCGCGCCGATTGGCCGCCTCGACAAGGACTCAGAAGGTCTGATCATCCTCTCTAGTGATGGTCGTATTACCGGTCCCCTACTCGATCCTGATTCCGGAATTGAGAAAGAGTACGACGTGACGGTTGATAAACCACTCGCACCTGTCTTTGCTCGCATCATGGGTGCCGGCGTTGATATTGAAGGCTACCGCACTAAGCCAGCTGTCATTACCCCGAGCAAGAGCAACCCGAAACGATTCACCATTGTCCTTACTGAAGGTAAGAAACACCAAATTCGTCGCATGTGTGCAGCTCTTGGCTACCAAGTCCAAACACTCAAGCGCACCCGTATTGCCACAGTATCACTCGGTAAGTTGAAGCCTAACCAATTTCGAAAGCTTCAAGGTGAAGAACTCCAGACATTCCTATCACATCTAGGCGTCACTTAAGAAAAAGGCCGTGAGCGAGAGCTTACGGCCTTTTTCTATCGCACTGAAGAGGTCGCAATCAGTTGTCCAAACACAATACTATCTATCACGCACGGTACCGACTCACGTCCCTCAACATCACCACAGGCCAACAGTCTAATCCCTGCGTACGGAAGCTCCCCGTACACTGCCTCAGTCGAAAATTCTTCAACTATATTCCTACTAACTTCAGTCACAGCAAATAGTGCTTCAACTCCGTCACTGCGTGAGACTGAAAGTGTATCGCCCTTGTCTAACTGCACAATGGCAGCAAACGCCGCCGGCTGGAATTGATCATATGTATGGCCAACAATAATTGCTGGACCAATTTCACCAGGCGTTGGCGCATGCTGGTAGTACGCTACAGTGTCGGACTGCAACGGAACAGACAGTTCGCCAGACGGTAGTAATCCTATTGGCTCGGCAAAGGGAGCGGTGAGGCCGAGTTTTGGAATATGTAGCGTCGACGGTAATGACATCGGGAGTGAAATAAATTTTGAATCAGTTTCGACAATAACATCCTCATCATCATTGTGCTGTTGTGTTATACCCCACAGACTGGCCGCCACTATGACTAGAGTAATTGCGACTGACCCTGCAACATACTTCACTATATCGGCCACATTCATGGTAGCTATTCCCCCATCTCGCGACTAAGGAAATCCATGGTACGTGCCCACGCGAGCGTTGCTGCTTCTTCATTATAGGCATCTTCCCTGTCCTCATTGGCAAAGGCATGTCCGGCGTTAGGGTAAATAAATACTGAGTGGTTACCTGCATCTGTTCTGAGTTTGGCTTCAAATTGCTTTACATCATCGACAGCAATCGAGGTATCCTCTTCACCAAAGTGTCCGAGAATATGAGCTCGCATCATCGATAGGTCGTCATCCAAAGAGAAGCGTCCGTAGTACATAACTGAGGCTTCAATACCCATGTCATTTACTGCCATATTGTAGGCCCACATACCACCGAAGCACCAGCCAACAGAAGCAATCCGGTCTGGATCAACAAGCGACTGCGTTTCTAGGAAGGCTACGGCATCAGACAGGTTGGTAAATGCCCCATCGACGTTATCACGAACTGCACCAGCTAGTGCACCTGCTTGTTCAGATGTGGTAGCAAGTGTTCCATCATATAAATCAACGGCCAATGCAACATACCCTTGCGCCGCGAAGTCTTCAGCTAAATCACGGATGTTGTCATTGAGTCCCCACCACTCATGTATCAAGACGACAGCTGGGAATGGTCCTTCACCAGCAGGGATTGCTAAGTATCCAGACGTACTGGCGTGGTACACCACAGTTTCAGAGCTAATCTCGTATTTTGGTTCAGAAAAAGCCGATAGGTCAATTGGTGGCGCCTCTGCTGCCGGACTACTATAGAAGTAAAAACCTAGACCAACGACCACAAGAACCACTACAAAGATGATGGTATGTATATTTACGATTTTCATATTGCTTTATTATGGCATAAAAAATCCCCGTCGCGTTAGTCAACGCGACGGGGTGAATTTGGTGAACACATTTCCTGCTTAACATCGGCCAACGTGAGTCCGTATTTGGCCAGATGAAGCTCATAGATTGTGACTGCCTTTCGGGCCAACGCTTTATGGTGCCGTACTCGGTCTACAGTATCAGTAGACAATAATCCTAGAACAATATATCCCTCACCAGTTTTATCAATCTGAGTGAACGATATACTGAGATTTGAGGACCATTGGTAGAAAGACTCTAGGCTGTCCCGCTCCAAGAGCGAGCGTATCGGTTGAAGAATGAGCTCTCTACTCGCTGATTGAAGTCGAGCAGCACGCTCGATATCTCCGCTCTTCACCGTACTTTTAATGAGTTTCTGATTAACGAAACGTAGAAAAGTATAGTCCGAAGCAATCGTGCGCGTATGCTGGAACGGGTTTGTACCCGATGCTTTACGCTCACTTGCGACGTATGTAACAAGGAGAACATACGCGTCATTGATACCCAGAATCATGTGCCCATTGGCTGTTTTCGGGGCAATTGATGCTTCAGTTTCCTTATCAGTCTTGGCTGCTTTCTTCTTTGTTTTTACGTACTTGAGCGCGAGCTCAGGCGGCAGTTTGAACCCGTTAAGGCCTGCTTGTGCGTATATGTCCAGAAGAGCATGCGCATTAGATAATGTAGTCGGTTGAGAAAATTTCAAGCCGATATGCTTCATCGTATGTACTCCCTTCTGGTTTCCGATGAGATTTATATCATCTAAAGCACTTTTGTCAATAAATACAGCGGCTCGAATGGAATTCGAGCCGCTGTTGGCAGTTTACAGAAGCGCTTCAATAATTCTGCGTGGCCGGTTCTCGCTACGCAAACGACCATGTATCCATGACCGTGTATTACCATCAAGCGCCAATACAATAAGCACCATAGTTCCCTGTTTTATGGCAGGAAGCAACCTATCATGGACTCCAAAGCACGATACCGTAATTCGAGCATCGAGCGGATGATGGTGAATGTCGGCATGTGGAATTGTTTCGTACTCGCTGGCTACTTCAGCCAGCAGTGAAAACTCATCATCATGTACTGCCTGTCGTGACTCGTTAGCGACATACCGCAACTCTCTGTAGCGAAGCTGTGGGTGTGATGCAAGATAGTGCCGAATATATATGAGTACGTTGCCGTGTTGAATGCCGGCTTTGGCAATGATGCCATCGATTGCTGTTGTAACATCCACTGAAGAACCCTCCTTCTTTTACCAAGGACTAGCGTAGCGCAAATTAGTCAGAGTGCAAGTTATCTATCTACTCGAAATAGATTGGTAGCTCAAGCGCGTTGTCATTTTCTGGTAAGCCTGAAGGGTTGTCTTTTTGTAAAATAAGCGAGCCACGAGACATAAAGTCAGGATCGGTGTCTACATAAGGACTTGTAAACTCAAGGGTGGCAGTGAATGGTACAAATTCTTCAGTCATCCAGTCGCTGGTAGCTGTTGCGTAACCTTCTGCAATAATGAGTCCGTCCCAGTTAGTTAATACAATTGGAAATGATGCTTCAAAAAACCAATAGCCGCGAGCTTGGCCGCTTAGTTGTAGTGGGCTCGAAATATAGTCATTTGGTTGTGGTGAATTGAGCACTATCAAGTCTGCCTTGGAGGCAATGTCAGCTGCAATCACCGGATCAAGTGGCAAAATGTCGCTCTCATCGTTCGCTACATCAATAGTCACTGTCTCGGAGATATCCGTCACCGGCACAACACTGTCCATATACCACCACACGAATGTGGCAAGTAGGATGATAGCAATTATGATGGCAATTTTTTTGATTTGCATAGTAAGTATAATGTACACAAAATGTGTGGGGTTGTAAGAACTCTTATTCTCGTTCGATAATTCGCTCAAAGAACGGCCTTGCTTTCTCATACCATAGGCCGTACCCATCGCTACTTGGATGGAGACCGTCGGCAGACAAATAGCGAGTCGGTTCTGCGACGAATGGATCCTCTGACGGTTCATCAAACAAAGGAACAAATGACACCGACTGGTGCTGCCGTGTGATTACTATCATTTCGTCAGTATACGCGCGAGAGACCGTCTCAAAGTATGCTGCTTGCTCTCCGGTAAATCGGGTGGTGGCGCCGATATTTCCTGAGGTTAACACGATAATCTGTTCCGCCTGAGGAATCAGCATCTCAATCAATGTTTTCATTTCAGCTACCACACTATCGACTGACTTCTTTTGAAGCAAATCATTGGCACCAATTTGGAGCACGATAATACTGTACTGGTGCGATACGTTCTTGGCTACTTCTATTGCACCACTCACCGTACGTCCGTTTTTGCTATCATTTTCGATTCGATACCACGGATAGTCATTGCCAAACCGGCCCATCACTGAGTCACGACTACGACTGGCTCCAGTACCATACCCGGTGCTATCGCCAATTACCAAGACTGAACCGGCGCCACCACCTGGCTGCTCATACGGCACGACTCGCGCTATCAAAAATAGCGTTTTAAGGAGTGACAGGTTGATGTATAGCAGAATGGCGAGTGCGGAGAGTGCACCAATCGTCAGAATCCAATACCATGACATATACGTCATGATACCAGACGTGAGTATCTATGAAGCATTCCAAAACTCCCACTCAGCCAACTTCACCTCAATCATGAAGGCCATATCTTTCAGTTGGTCAAACAGATTCTGCAACCAGTATTCCTTTCCGGCTTCATATTTTGTTGGTTCAGGCGTTTCTTCTGTTGTAGCGTCGGCAATTTCATTCAAAAGTTGCTCAGCCATATCACTATCAGCTTCGTATACCGCTACAACCGAGGTTAGACCAAACATGTCGTAACTTTGATTTAATACGTACACCTGATTAGAGTTCAGTGGCGCCGGTGCTCCAGCACAGAGGTAGTTCCAGGTACCGTTTCGCTCGAAGTACACCCACAACTCATCAGGAACACTGCCTTTATGCACGGTATCGACGACGAGCATCTGGGCACTGTAGCCGCTCGGATACATCATGTTAGGGTCACTGTCATCAGCCACTTCTTTGACATGCTCAATTTGTTCAGTCGGACTCGCAGTCACGACTATATAATCATCGTTTTCTACAATGTGCTCAACCATCCCTTCTGGGTCAATGCAGCTAAGGGCTGATGCTGGCGTTGCTGGTAAAAGAAATACTACTAAAAAAGTTGCTGAGAGAATTAAAAATGTTTGTTTCATATAACGTATATGACTATTGCCCTGGGCATGTACTTACACAGTACACCGTTGTGTAATAAAAAGTACCTGTCTTAAGTGGGACAGATATTTTTTGAGCCTACTGTTGAAGCCATACTGGGTGTACTACGCTACCTGTGGCGTTTTGAGTTTCAAATTATTTTGAAGGACGCTTTCGCTCGCTTTCCTTAAGCTTTTGCTTGCGGAGACGCACCGACTGTGGACACACTTCGAGGTATTCATCCTCCTGCATAATTTCAAGACCAATTTCGATCGTGATAGGACGGTGCGGGACGAGCGTCACAGCGTCATCGCTACCTGACGCACGCATGTTGGTGAGCTGCTTACCCTTTGTTGGGTTAACAATCATTTCTTCACCCTTTGAGGTGTTTCCTATTACCATACCCTCGTACACTTCAGCTCCAGCGCCGATGTAAAGCTCGCCTCGGTCTTGGAGATTAAACAATGCAAATGCGAGTGCTTTGCCATTTTCCATAGAAATCATTGAGCCAACCTGACGCTTCTTGATTTCGCCAACATACTTACGGAATTCAATAAATCGTGACGCGAGTATTCCTTCGCCCTTCGTATCAATTACAAACTGGTTCTTGTACCCAAGGAGGCCGCGAGTTGGACCTTCAAAAAGCAATCGAACTTGGTTCTCGTGCATAATCATGTTTTGCATGATGAAGCCACGGTTTGAGAGTCGTTCGATTACCGGTCCTTGGAATTCACTTGGGACATCAATAGTGACTTCTTCAAACGGTTCGAGCTTAACGCCATTTTCTTCCTTAATGATTACTTTTGGCTGCGAAACTGAAAGTTCATATCCTTCACGTCGCATGTTCTCAAGTAAAATCGCAATATGCATTTCGCCGCGTCCATAGACATCGTATGCATCACCGCCTGCAGACGCTACATGAAGACCGACGTTAATTTCCATTTCCTTTTCAAGACGATCGCCGATTTGTCGTGATGTAACATACTTTCCTTCACGACCAGCAAACGGAGATGAGTTCACCAAGAACTGAAGTGCTACCGTTGGTTCATCAATGGCGATGGCTGGGAGGAGTTCAGCTGCTTCATTGTCAGTAATCGTCGCGCCAATTTCAATATCTTCAAGACCAGCAATAAGCACAATATCACCTGCTTCTGCTTCATTAATTTCAACCTGCTGCACACCGCGGTAGCCAGAGAGCTTAACTACCTTTCCTTTCTTCATTTCTTTTCCATCTTGCTTTACAAACACAGGCTGTCCCTTACTGATTTTTCCATCGTAAATACGAGCCACCGCGAGTCGGCCGAGAAAGTTGTCGTAGCCTAGGTTAAATACCTGCGCCCGGAGCGCTTCACCCTCAACCACTCCCTTAGCAGGAGGAACGTGTTCAAGCACTGTATCCAACACTGGCGAAAGATCTTTTAGTTCGTCTCCCATCTTTCTCTTTGCCACTTTTTCGCGACCAATAGCGTACACGACTTCAAAACTAGATTGCTCATCTGAGGCTCCAAGCTCAAGAAAGAGTTCGAGGACTTGTTCTTCACAGCGGTCTGGGTCGGCTGCTGGCTTATCAATCTTATTGATAATAACAATTGGCCTAAGACCAAGCTCTAGAGACTTTTTAAGCACGAAACGAGTTTGTGGCATTGGACCTTCTTGGGCGTCTACCACGAGGAGTACCGAGTCA